>Ga0194118_10001511_pt1 | contig 32914 bp, 37 predicted proteins | sample TA2MahsurfametaG_2_FD_148662 | JGI IMG/M metagenome (GOLD analysis project Ga0194118, IMG submission 148662) | Freshwater microbial communities from Lake Tanganyika, Tanzania - TA2015013 Mahale N5 surface | ecosystem: Environmental > Aquatic > Freshwater > Lake | place: Tanzania: Lake...
ACTGCGCCCCCCAAAAAACATCACATCCGCCAGCCATGCACCCGTTCCTCGCTCCCGATTTCCACATCCGATGGTCCACCCTCGTTCCCGAGGTTGTCGAACCCGACATCCGCCACGCGCTGCAGCTCGCCCGGGCGGCCATCGACGCCATTTGCGAACAGAATCCGGATTCCGCCACCTACGAGTCGACCTTCCACGCGCTCGAGTGCGCGACCGAGGAACTCGACCGCGGCTGGGGACGGCTGCAGCACCTCGACTCGGTGGCGGACACACCCGCGCAGCGCGACGCCCTCAACCGGATGCTCCCGGAAGTGGCGGAATTCCACGCGTCGATCCCGCTCAACGGCCGACTCTGGTCGGTGCTCAAGGCCTATGCCGAAAGCGACGAGGCCGCCGGTCTCGACAGTGTGAGGAAACGGTTCGTCGCGGAAACCCTGGCCGACTTCCGCCAAGCCGGCGCGGATTTGCCCGAAGAACAAAAACAGCGCATCGCCGGGATCGAGTCGGAGTTGTCGAAGCTCACCAAGGCCTACCTCGAACACGTGCTCGACTCGACCAACGCATGGGAACTCGTGATCAGCGACGAGGCCCGCATCGACGGTCTGCCGGACTCCGCCAAGGCCGCCGCACTGGCCAATGCCAAAGCGAAGGGCGTCGCCACCGACGCCAGGCCCGGATGGCGGTTCACCTTGCAGTTCCCCTCGATGTATCCCGTGCTCCAGCACGTGCACGACGAGTCGCTGCGCCGCGAAGTGTGGGAAGCCTCGGTCAAAGTTGGTGCCGAAGGATCGAACGACAACACGCCGCTCGTCTGGCGCATCCTCGAGCTGCGCGCGGAGAAGGCGGCGCTGCTCGGACACGACCACTTCGCCGATCTCGTCCTGCTGCGCCGCATGGCCGGCTCGGGCGGGTCGGCCCTCGGGTTTGTCGAAGACCTCCACCGCCGGGTGAAGCCGGCATTCGAGGCGGATTACCACCAGCTCGTCAGCTACAAGGCACAAGCCACCGGAGTGCCCGCCGACGATCTCCAGCCGTGGGATGTGGCCTACTGGTCGGAACGCCAGCGCAGGGAACATTACGATTTCGATGACGAGACGCTGCGACCGTACCTCCCGGTCGACGGAGTCATGGCGGGCATGTTCGAGATTTCCTCGCTGCTCTTCGGCATCACCATCACGCGCAGGGAAACCGTCCATCAAGCAGCCGGATCGGCACCGGATCCCTCGACCGCAGCCGACGCTGTCGAAGTGTGGCACCCGGAAGTCTCGTTCTATGAAATCCACGACAAGGACACCGGCAGGCACCTCGGATCGTTCTATGCCGACTGGCACCCGCGCGAATCCAAACGCGGCGGCGCGTGGATGAACTCGCTGCACGTCGGCGCGCCGGGCGAACCCCATCTCGCGCTGATCATCGGCAACATGAGCCCGCCAGTCGACGGCCGCGCCGCACTGCTCACCCATCGCGAGGCAGAGACAATTTTCCACGAGTTCGGCCACCTGCTGCACGGCCTGCTCAGCGACGTGCCGGTCAGGTCGCTTGCGGGAACGAACGTGCCGCGCGACTTCGTCGAACTGCCGTCGCAATTCATGGAGAATTTCTGTTGGGACCGCCGGTCGCTCGACTTTTTCGCACGCCACCACGAAACCGACGAACCCATTCCAGAGGAACTCTACGCCCGCATGCTTGCCGCGAGGAACTATCAGAGCGGCATGGGCTTCATGCGCCAGCTCGCGCTCGCCCGCATCGACCTGGAATTCCACATCCACCTGGCGAAATGGCGGGATCGCGATCTGGACGAGGCCGACCGCGAGATCCTCGCCGACTACGTCGCGCCACTCAAGACGCGCGCGCCGTCGATGCTGCGCCGCTTCATACACCTGTTCCAAGGGCCGGTCGGCTACGCCGCAGGCTACTACTCGTACAAGTGGTCGGAGGTGCTCGACGCCGATGCCTTCACCCGCTTCCGCGACCACGGCGTGCTCCACCCCGAATCCGGCCGCCGGTTCCGCGAACACATCCTCAGCAAGGGAAATTCCGCGCCGGTCGACGAACTCTACCGCCGCTTCATGGGCCGCGACCCCGAACTCGAGCCACTGCTGCTGCGGGCGGGCCTCGCGGGAACCACCGCGGCTTGAGAAAAAGACACTCCCGTCCCCAGCCCTTTCCTCCTTGTAGGTCCCGCCGGGGAGGCTAAGCTTTTGTCGAATCTAGGAGGTGATCCCTTCTGTGATTCATCCATCCGGGAGTCATCCCATTCATCCCAATCCATCCATCCCATGAAAACCAACATCCGTAACCCGCGCGGCTTCACCCTGGTGGAGCTGCTTGTCGTCATCGTCATCATCGCCGCCCTCGCCGGCCTCACCGCCCCCATGGTGATCCGCCAGCGCAAGAAGGCGGATCAGACTGAGGCCATCAGTAATGCCCGTCAGATTGGATTCGCTCTTCTGGAATTCGAAAATTCCTACGGTCGATTCCCCGATTCCTCAACTGCGGAGGAAGTCCGCCTCAACACGGAGACCACCCTGCCCTTGGGCACGCGCAGCTCCAACGACTATTTCCGCCAGCTGATTGCATCGGAGATCTGCCAATCGGAGACCATGTTCTATGCAAAAACCACCTACACCAAAAAGCCGGACAACGTCTACAACACGGCCCAAAAGGCGCTGGACCGTGGAGAGGTTGGCTTTGGCTACATCATGAACAACGAAGGTGGCGGCGAACAGGGATTCAGCACCGCGGGAAATCCGTCACGCCCCGTCGCGGCAGCTCCGCTCGCCTACCCGTTCTCGAATGGCAAGTTCGATCCAGACATGTACGACCTGAAAGCCGTCGTTCTTCGCGTCGACAATTCGGTGCAGTCGCTTCCCGTCCAGAGATCCAACCAGCTTGCCCTACTCGGCGGAGGCAAAAACCTGCTCCAACGTGGAAGCGACACGGTCTGGGGCGAGGGCGCCAACCCCGTGATGATCAACCCCGAACCGATCACCGGTGGCTCGCGTGTCCAAACCGAAGGCAGCAAGCTGGAAACCCAACCAGGCATGTAAGGCATGTCAAGGCAGTGACCCCTCACCCCTCACCGGAAGCCCCACTCGGGCTTCCGGTTTTTTGTTGCACCGCTGGCGGTACTCGGCGAGGGATGGGCCATCCGCCGCCTCATGAATTCCGCAGACCCAATGTCGGCAGACAGCCCAACCCAGGATTCCCAACCTTCTCGCGCCTTCCTGCCCTATCCGGTCTCGACGCTCAGCCCACCGATCATTCCCAACGACCTCACCTCGTTCAAATCGCGCGGCATTTCCGAGGTCGAGCGGGACTTGCAACAGAAGCTCACCGAGATCCGCGAAGAATACCTCCGCGCGGTCGATCACTTCAACTGGAACAAGCTCGTCTACGAATCGGAAATCCGCTTCGAGCCGGTGGTCGGCGGCACCTACCACCTCTACGAAACCCGCAGCGGTCGGGCGCTCTCGATGATCTCGCCCGAACAATGGCCGCAGCGCCACCTCGCGACCGTGCGCCTCAACGTCGACCGCCAGTGGCAGGTGATCAACACCGGCAACGATATCGATCCACGCGCGCTCTTCGGTACGTGCTGAACGCCGGATTGCTCACACACCCGGATCCTCACGCTGCATCGCGGGCGGCAGCTTGGGATTCGAGAACGCAATCACCACACCGACATCCGCCGCATGAGGCGCGCCAAGCCGCCGCCTCACCTCAATCGGCGGAAACAGGTGCGTCGACAGCAGGCGTCGGCTGACCCACAACAGCACGATTGCACCAAGCGAGACCAGCACGGCAAACACCGGCCATGGACGCTCGGCAAGCCACAACGCGTGCCGCTTCGCTTCGGCCACGATCTGCTCCCATTCCGGGTTTGATGTTGCGGCATCCTCGCTCCGTGGCACCAGGGCATCCGGGGCGGCGACCTTGCCGGAATCGAGCAAGCGCTCCATCGAACAAACGCGCACGACGAGCATGTCGATGAAAGCCTCCAACTGCCGGTTCGGGCGCTCTTGCTCCAATGCCACAGCCACGCACCCTTTCAGCATCGCGGCAAGCAATCCAGGGGCGACGCTTCGGCCGATCCGCGGGCTCACATGCATCCGCGCCAGCTCGGGGGCACCCAGAACATAGTACACAAGCACCGATGGAGGATCCGCGGCGAATGCCCGGCCGATGAATTCGCCAACGGCGGCTTCGCCAGGCGGAGACTGGCCGTCGGCGAGCAGATAAACATGGACGTCCACCTGCGAATCGGCCGCATGGGCGTCGAGCACGCGCAGAAACTCGTTGCGATGGTGCTCGGCAAGCAATTGTTGCGGGTCGATCAAATGAACCGATGGACGCTTGCCGAGATATTCCTTGAGCAGCCCGGGCGGCAATCCGCCGTCGGTCGCGGATACGGAGGGATCCGCAAAGACGGACAAAGACGCCGCGAACCACCCGGCAAACAACAGGACCAACAGGCGTTTCATCATGATGGTGTGCTGCCGTTGGGTTGTTCCATGGGTGGACCAGCCATCGCGCGGCGCGCCTGACGCCCGCGCCTGACCAGAATGCCTTCGAGATGGTTCCACACCTTGACGATGCCCTCGGCATGCCGCCCTTCGAGCCAGTATCCATGCGCGCGAGCGAGACATTCGAACAGGTCTTCGTCACGCAACCGCCCATCGAGCAGATAACCGTGCGCCATCGTCGCCATGCGCGACCTGGGATCCAGCACCAGCAGCACGCAGGCGTCGTTGTTCCTGCCCTTGGGCACGTCCTCGAACACCGCACGGTTGATCAGCCAGAAAGCGAACTGCCGCAGATCGGCGGCCGCACCCACCGGGCCGATGTGCACCGCCGCGAACAACTGCGGAAACCGCCGGGGAACGCGCGCCATCGCGGCACGCACCGCCGCGTGCCCGCTGCGGTCCAGGGCACCGGCCTCGTCATCAAGCGAAGGCACCCGCACCGGACCCGCTCCATATCGAAGATCGGCATCAGCGATCAAAAATCCACAATGAGGACATGACTCCGCCCCACGGTGGATTCGCTGGATGCAGCGCGGGCATTTCATCGGAACGGACGAATCCGCGCGTACGATGCGACACGCTGTCCGTCAAAACAAAAGATCAGAAAACCCATCACTTCTTGGATGCAGGGCGACGCGAAGCCGCTCATCGATCATCGATCATACCGGATAACCACCGTGGATGAACCCCTGCAACTGCAGGATCGTGTGCTCCTGGGCCTCCATCACCCAACTGACCAGGTCGCCGATCGACACCAGACCGACCAAACCGCCGTGGTTGTCGACCACCGGCAGATGGCGGATCCGGTGGCGGGTCATCAACTGCATGCAGATGCCGATGCCATCCTCCTGCCGCACCGTGATCGGCGGCCGACCAAGGATCTCAGCGACCCGCGTGTCGCGCGAAGTGCGACCGCACAACACCACTTTGCGGCTGTAGTCGCGTTCGGAAACCACGCCCACCACACTGCCGTTCGCATCCAACACGATCAGCGCTCCGATATCCTTCTCCCCCATCAGGCGCACCGCCTCGTACACGGTCTGCTCGAGCGAGGCGGTCCAGACTTGGTCGCCCTTTTTGCGCAGAATGTCCCGAACCGTGCCCTGAATTTCCATGGTTTGACGTGATTGCATCCTGCATCTTGCGGATTCGATGGCTCCGGGTCAAGACGACACTGAAAATCGCTGAAAATCCCAAGCCCATGATCGAAACCGACACCAGATCCCAGCGCCGTCTTGCGGGTCAGCCCCAAGCCACATAAGGTCGCCCCATGCCCGGCACGGTCCGCACCCGCTTCTTCCATACAGGCAGTCCAGCCAATCCGGTGCCGCTGCGGCTGGGCGGCACACTGCCCGGAGCGACGCTCGCCTACGAGACCTGGGGCGAACTGAATGCCGATGGCACCAACGCCGTGCTGCTGTTTCATGCCTTGTCGGGTTCCCACCATGCAGCGGGCACCAATCCGTCCATCGACGGCGTTTGCGCGTTGTGGACCGGAGAAATGTACCAAGGCTGGTGGACCCCCATGATCGGGCCAGGCAAGGCGCTGGACACCGACCGCCACTTCATCATCTGCGCGAACTACCTCGGCGGCTGCTACGGTAGCACCGGACCGGCTTCACCCGATCCCGCGACCGGCCTGCCATGGGGATCGCGCTTTCCCGCGGTGACCGCGGCCGACCAGGTCGAACTCTCGGCGCGTTTGCTCGACCATCTCGGCATCGGACAACTCCACGCCGTGGTCGGCCCGTCGGTGGGCGGCCTGCTCGCGCTGACCTTCGCCACCCGCCACCCGCAACGCGTCCGCAACGTCGTTGCGATCGCCTCAGGCTACAGGACGACGGTGCTCAACCGGCTGATCTTGTTCGAACAGATCCTCGCGATCGAGAACGACCCGCATTTCAACGGAGGCGATTATTACGGCGGACTCGCGCCGCTCTACGGCCTGGCATTGGCCCGGATGATCTCGCACAAAACCTTCGTTCACCTCGACTCGATCGAGCGTCGCGCGCGGCGCGACGTGATCCAGCCGGACGACGTGCTCGCCTGGTACCGCGTGCGCGACAAGTTTCAAAGCTACATGCTGCACCAGGGGAAGAAGTTCGTGAGCCGCTTCGATGCCAACACCTATCTGCGGATCATCGACCTGTGGTCGCGCTACGACGCGGCGTCCGAAGGCGATGCGCAAAGCGCTGCGGAACTGTTCGAGCGCTGCCGCAGCCACAACCAGCGGTGGCTGGTGTTCTCCATCGATTCGGATTTCTGCTTCTACCCGGAGGAACAGGCGGAGCTGGTCTCACTGCTGCAGCAATCGCGCACCGACGTGATGCACATCACCGTTCACTCCGACAAAGGACACGACTCGTTTCTCCTCGAGCCGACGCTCTACACGCCGCACATCTCGTGGCTGCTGGGCGGTTGAGAAACCGCACCACGCCCGGCTCATCCTTTTTTCCCGGGCTTGCGCTCCATCTGGCGCTTGATCGGATTCATCTCCTGGACACCGGCGGCATCAAGCCAATGGCGCACCGCGAGACGAAGGACGGCGGATCGGGAAATCGACATTTGCTGCGCGATGAAATCAACGCGATTCTGAAGATCTTCGGGAAGTCTGACTGGTATGGGGTCCATCTGGCGGGGCGGAAATGTCGTTTCCAACCACGTTCGATTCAACCGCCAATTCGCATCCAGCTGCATTCCATGCAGCCGCGATCGCGTGATGGTAATCAATCAAATGACCAAAGTAGAGTAACGTCTGACAATCATGGATAGTATGATCTCAACATCAGATAACACACCGGTCCGGTGGCGGCGACATAAAGCCACATCGGAAACACCCAGCGTGCGAGACGGCGATGCGTTTCAAAGCGGTTTGTCAACGCCGCGATGAACGTGAGCAGGATGAACGGCAAGCTCACCGCCGCGAGAACGATGTGCGAGAACAAGAGGACGAGATAGATCGCGCGCGTGCGGCCCACCGCCGCAAGTTCCGCCGCATCCACCGTGCCGTCGAGATCGGCATCGCCGAAGCGCACTTCGTCCGAGGTGAAGTGATACGCGACGTAACCAAGCAGGAACACCACCGAGAGAGCCATCGCCGTGAGCATCAGGCCGCGGTGCAACGCCAACCGGCCGCGACGCACCGCCACCAGCGCCGCGACAAGCACGATCGCCGCGGCCGCATTGACGATCGCATGGAACGGCGGAAGGAACGAAAGGTCGATCCCCGCGGGCAGCGGAATCCTCACCTGGCGCATCAACCCGACGAGCGCAAGCACTGCGGCGGTGACGACCCATGCGGCGATGCCGAGCGTTCTTGCGAGTCGCTCGCGCGGCGGACGCGCGAGCCATGCGGGTTGCTGGCCGGGATTCATGGGGCGGGCGTTTCGGTTGAGGAAAGTTCGGTGCGGATACGTGCGACAAGGTCGGTCTTCAGACGCTCGTAAAGTCCGGGATCGAGCCGCTTCGCCTCGTCGGAGCGGGCGTCGGCGAGCGGCCACTTGCCGACCACGCGGAACCCGCGGTCGACCAGCAGGAAGCCGAGATCATGGGCGTAGCGGCCGTTCGCCTCGATGTCTCGCGGATCACTGCGCTCGCGCACGCCGAAGAATTTCAACTCCTGCTCGAGATACGCATGGGTGGCCGCGGCATCACCCGCGTTGAGAAACCACCAGTCGCTCACATTCGCTCCAAGCGCGGTGGCGTAATCCGCGAGGCGCGCGCGATCATCGTTTTCCGGATCCACCGTGATGCAGACGATGTGGAAATCCGGATGATCGCGAAACTCATCATACAGCTTGCGCAACTCTTCGCCGTTGCGCACGGCGCAGTGCGGGCAGACGGCGAAAAACTCGGCGGCGATCCACACCTTTCCCCTGAGGTCGGAAAGCCTCACGCGCGCACCGTCCTGGCGGACCGCCTCAAGATCGCGCGTGATCGGAAACCAATGCGGAGGCGTGGCGCGTCCGGCGGCGACGATCGTGGCGAGATCCGGCTCGGGCAGTCTCGAGCGCAGATGAAACGCCACCGCGAGAATCCCGAGGCACAGCACGGCGACGACAGTGTAGAAGAGGGTGATGGTGGTGCGGCGATTCATTGGAAATCCGGGGTTTCGGCGAGCAGGATGTCAATCGTGTCGGACAACAACACTTCAAGCTGGGTCTCGTTGCTGAGTCCCGTGCCCGTCTTCACACCGCGGGCATCCCATTCCGCAGCCTGGTCGAAATCGAACACGGCGACGTAAGGCGGACCACCCCGCTTCTGCGGCACAACCGCGCGACGCAGATGGCCAGCGCGGTCGATCAACATCACGGAAGTGTCGTACACCCAGCGTCCGTCTTCCTCGTGCGGATGCCGCGACGACTTCAGCTCGCTCTTGATGAACTTGTGCAGCGTGGCCGCCTCGTTGGTCGCCACCCACCACTGCGGCAGCCACATGCCCTGGGCCTCCGCCAACCCGCGAAGCCGCCCGGCGGCCCCGGCAGGATCGACAGGCGGATCGATCACCAACGTCACCAGATGGAAGCCTTCGTTGCCCGCATGGCTCGCGGCCAGCCGTTGCATCACGGCAAGACTGCGCCGGGCGGCGTCCGAGTCCCGCAGACTCAACGCGTGGACCACCCAGACCTTGCCTCGCAGATCAAACAAATCGGCGGTGCTTCCATCCTGCCGCAGCACCCGCAGGTCGCGCTCCTTGCGGATGCGGTGAACCACCGACGGGCGGGTGTCGTCGGCACGATCAATCGCCCGGTTTTCGTAGGCCTTGAGCACCAGGATACCGCCAACCACCATGATGGCGACGAGGATCCAAGCCGTGCGACGAAGGCGCTTCGGGTCACGCTCGGCGGGCTGAAGGTACGAGGGCAGGGTCATTGCGGGCGCAAGGTAAACGGGATGCGCCGGATGGCAAGCGGGACGCGGTGGATCAGCCGCGTTCGTCGGGCGCGACGTAGGCCCGGCGGGTGGCACCGGTGTAAATCTGTCGCGGGCGCGAGATCTTGCCCTGCTTGTCCTCCATCACCTCCTTGTAGTTGGCGATCCAGCCGGGCATGCGGCCGATGGCAAACAGAACGGTGAACATCTCGGTGGGAATGCCGATCGCGCGCATGATGATGCCGCTATAGAAATCGACATTCGGATACAATTTCCGCGAAACGAAATAATCGTCGTGCAGCGCGGTTTCCTCGAGCTTCTTGGCGATGTCGAGCAATGGATCCGCCTTGTGCAACCGGGCGAGCACCAGGTCGCACTGCTGCTTGATGATGAGCGCCCGGGGATCGAAATTCTTGTACACCCGATGGCCGAAACCCATCAGGCGGCGGTTGCCCGACTTGTTCTTCACCTGCTCAAGGAAGCGGGTGCCGTCGTCACCCTCGGCGTGGATCTCGGTCAGCATCTCCAGCACCGCCTGATTGGCGCCGCCGTGAAGCGGACCCCAGAGCGCACTCACCCCGGCCGCCGCGGAGGCATAGAGGCTGGCACGACTCGACGCGACCATGCGCACGGTCGATGTCGAACAGTTCTGCTCGTGATCGGCGTGCAGCACGAAAATGACGTCGAGCGCACGCACCACCTCGGAAGACGGCAGGCGCACCTCGCGCCCGTCGGGCGAAAACATCATCCGCAGGAAATTCTCGATGTAGCCCAGCGACGGATCAGGCTCGATCCACGGCAGGCCTTGGGACCGACGATGGTCGAGAGCCGCAATCGTCGCCGTCTGGCCGATCAACCGCGCGGCATGCGTGTCGAAGTCCTCGATCCGGCGCGAAAGAATTTCCGGATGATGCGTCGAGGCGGCGTGAATCATCGCGCCGAGCACCGCCATCGGGTGCGCATCGGCCGGGAAACTCTCGAAATGCCCGCGGGCGGACGGAGCAAGCGCGGCATGCTCGGCAATCCGGCGGGAAAAGGCGTCGAGCGCCACGGCATCGGGCAGTTCGCCATGAATCACCAAATACGAGGTCTCGAGAAAATGACTCCGCTCGGCAAGCTCGGCGATGTCATATCCCCGATAGCGCAGGATCCCCTGCTCGCCGTCGATGAAAGTGATCGCGCTTTCGCAGGAACCGGTGTTGCCATACCCGGGATCCAATGTGATCGCCCCGGTCTTCGAACGAAGCGTGGCAATGTCGATGCCCAGCTCGCCCTCCGAACCGACGATGGCGGGAAGCTCGATGCTGGTGCCGTCGATGGTCAACTGGGCGGTACGGGACATGGCTTGAATCAGGTGCGGAATGGGGAAAAGCGAAAAACAGCGGACAGCCGCCTGCGGGGCGGGATTCTCGGACTCCGACAGGGTGACGTCAAGTCACTCGCCCGAATCGGCGTAGGATCCGAGCAGTTTGACCATCGAACCCTGCCCGCGCAGGGCATCAATCGCCTCGGCAACGGCGGAATCCTCGCAGTGTCCGGCCAGATCGATGTGAAACACGTACTCCCAGTCGCGCTCACGAGCCGGACGCGACTCGATCCGCGACAAATTGACCTGCAACCGGTCGAAGGCCGACAACGCACGGGCCAACGCCCCCGGTCGATTGTCGATCGCAAAAATCAGCGAGGTGCGGTCGCACCCGGTCGGCGGACAGGTCTTCTCACCAATCACCAGGAACCGCGTGGTGTTGATCGCCCGGTCCTGAATCGATGAGGCATGCACCTCGAGGCCATGCAGCGCTGCAGCGGCCGATCCGGCCACGGCAGCCGCCCCTTCGTCAGCACGCTCGCGCGCAATCCGCGCCGCCTCGCCGGCGGAGGCGCACTCGACAAGGACCACTTGCGGCAAATGCATCCTCAGCCAGCTCCGACACTGGGCAAGCGCCTGCGGATGCGAATGCACCGTGCGAATGCGCTCCATCGGAACAGCCGACACCAGACAGTGGTCGATGCGCAGCAGGATTTGCGCGCAAATCCGCAGTGGCGAGTCAATGAACAGGTCAAGCGTGCGGCCAATCGTGCCCTCGGAGGAATGCTCAACCGCCACCACACCGTAATCCGCGACACGACGTTCGACGTGGTCGAACACATCGGCATCGTCAGGCAAGGCCAGATACTCGACCGAGCTGCCGAATTTTTTCCGCGCGGCTTGATGCGTCCAGGCACCCTCCGGCCCGAGACAGGCAATGCGCAAGTGATCCTCCAGCGACAATGCCGCGGACATGATCTCGCGGTAAATCGCGCGAATCGACCTCTCATCAAGCCGCCCGCGATTCATTTCCACCAGCCGACGCAACATCGACTCCTCACGGTCGGGCGCGTAGATCTGCAATCCGTCGCGCTTCTTGACCAACCCAACCTCATGAACCAGGTCGGCACGGCGGTTGAGCAACCCGAGCAGCTCCCGGTCGATCGCATCAATCCGCCGGCGGATGTCGTCGAGATTCACGGTTCGGCCGGGTTCGGGTCTGCCAACTCGCCGTCGCCGGATGCCGCGGCGGCGGCCGGACTGCCCAGCGCGCTCAACACCAACTGCTGCTCGACCTCGGATGCCTCCGGCACCACGGGCTCGGGCAGACTCATCTTGCGCAACTCGACGGCGTTGGGCAGATCGTCGATCGAACGGATTCCGAAGTGATCGAAAAACACCTCGGTGGTCTCATAAAGCAACGGACGACCCGGCAGCTCGGCGCGCCCGCCAATCCGGATCAAATCGCGGTCGAGCAACTTCTGGATCATCCCGTCGCAGTTCACGCCGCGCACCGCCTCAATCGCGGCCTTGGTGATCGGCTGACGATACGCGACAATCGCCAACGTCTCCATCGCGGGCCCGCTCAGACGCTCGGGCTTGCGCCCCGGAAAGAGCTGGCGGACGAAATCGGCGTACTCCGCGCGTGTGTACAGTTTCCATCCCTTCGGCCGCTCAAGCAGCGTGAAGGCACGCCCTTCCTCGAGATACACCTGGTTCAAGCGGGAAATGGCTTCAATCACTTGGGCACCGTCGGTGGCCGCCAGCCCGACAAGCCACTCCGGCAGCGCCGCCGGCTCATGGCCATCCTCGATCTCACGCCTCGCGACGTCCTCGGCTTCGGCTACCCGCGACCTGACCAGCCGCGCGATCTCCTCCGCTTCGAGCGGATCCTGTGACGCGATGAGAATGGCTTCCACAATGGCGCTCAATTGCATGGCGGGGCGCACGATAAAAAGTCGGCATGGCATTGCAAGCGCACGCATGCCCGGCCGCCATCCGGGATTTTCGCGGATCGCGAACTTTCGCCTTGCTGGATTGCGAAACAAGGGCTAACCCACCGCGCTCCATCGGCCCAGTCACCCCGCCCCCCCAGGAAACCGCCAAGGTCGATCATTCGCTTTCCATTTCTTCCCCTCCCCGCGCCATGGCCGCCAAAAAACACAAGCCTCAACCGAAATCCAAAACGGCGAAGCCCAAGGCCAAGCCCGCTGCCAAATCAACCCCGGCGAAAAAAACCGCCGCCAAGCCGAAACCAAAGCATCCAGCCGCGAAACCCGCGGCGAAAAAACCAGCCGCGAAAAAACCGGTCGCCCGGCCCCCGGCTCCAACCAAAGGCTCCAAACCCGCAGTAAAAACAGCCGCCGCAAAAAAAGGCGGCGCGAAAAAACCGATCGCAGCAGCCGCTAAGAAACCTTTACCGCCCAAAAAAGCCTCGACCAAGCCTCCGGTTTCGAAAAAACAATCCCCTGCTAAACCGCCGGCAAAACAGGCAAAAACCACCGCCAAGGCCACGACACCCAAAACCGTCGCCCGCAAACCGGAAGCATCCACTGCCAAAGTCCCGCCAACCCCCAAAGGCGGCAGCCACAGCCCGGCCTTCATTCTAAAGCAACGTCAAAAACTCCTCGACCTGCGCGACTCGCTCGTCGACTCCATGTCCGGCATCTCGCGCGACACCATCCGCAACGCACCGGAGGGATCCGAAGCCTCGGGCAGCGGTCAACACCAAGGGGACGCCGGCAGCGATGCGTACGACCGCGATTTCGCCCTCTCGGTGCTCGCCAAGGAACAGGACGCCCTCTACGAAATCGAACAAGCGCTGCGCCGCATCCAGGCGGGAAGTTATGGCATCTGCGAAATCTCCCACAAGAAAATCCCCCAAGCCAGACTCGAAGCCATCCCCTTCGCCCGTCTCACCGTGGAATGCCAAGCTCAATGGGAAAAAGACTACGGAAACCGGAGGTTCCGCTCCTCCAACGAAGTCGGCTTCAGTGGTGGCAATTACTCCGAGGATGACGATTCCGAATCGGTTTCGCTTGACGAGGACGACGATTGACCCATCATCCGCGCCCCCGATTTCTTTCCCATGCCACGCGAGATCATCATCCTTGAATGCACCGAGGCCAAGGCCGAGGGCAAACCGACGTCGCGCTACGTCACCACCCGCAACAAGAAAAGCCTGCGCACTCCCGGCCGCCTTGAGAAGGTGAAGTTCAATCCATTCCTCAAGCGCCGCACCCTCCACCGCGAACTCCGCTGATCCCCGCCATGTCCGAGCCCAAAACCGTCCAGCGACGCATCAATTTCCGCAAGGCGAACCGGCAAATGCCGCGCCGCCGCCACGATATCCCCGCCGATCAAGTGGTGTGCACCAATCCCGAACTCCTCAGCCGCTTCACGTCCGAGACTGGCAAGATCCTGCCACGCCGCGTCACCGGCGTCTCGGCAAAACTCCACCGCAAAATCACCAACGCAATCAAACAGTCGCGCGCGGTCAATCTGTTGCCCTGAGCCAACCGCTTTCCCATCATCCCCCTCACAACACGCCGACTCCGCACACCCGCGGGTCGGCGTTTTTCGTGCTCACCATTACAAAATGTCTGTCACTATGTGATCACTATGTCTGATTACGATGGTGTGGTCCGGGTTCCCTAGGGTAATATCTCAGGGATTTCAGGGACTTGTTGGGTTTTAGTTCCTTGCCACCAACCCATCGGCAGTCCGTTCGAGACGTTGGCACGTGCTTCACGCTGATTCATTGCCGGTAAACGGCTGTTACTTTGCCGATCCGCCCGCGGCCTATGCCCGCCGACACCCTCGCCGACACCCTTGAATCCCTCGCTCATCCGCCACTCGTCTGCCTCGCATTCAGCCCATGGCCACTTCGGGCCCTACTTCAGGTGCCATGCAGGTCATCACGAGCACCCCACTCCGAACTTCCAACCCCATCACTCCGTCGCCCGATCACCCGTTGTTTCAGGATACCACAGCATTCGTTCACACCCGCAGCCGCAACGCACGCATGCTCCACAACACTCCGGCGGCCGCCTCACCATGGCCCCGCAGCGGACGCGCCCCATCGCGCCGCCGCGCCGTAAACCGATCCCGCGCACTCATAAACACCTCGTCCACAAACGCCCGGCTGCCAATCACCGCCCCATCCGTGAAATACCTCACCCGATGCCTCAGCATCGCCGCCATGCCAAGCTCACGCAGCGCCGACCCGGATTCGTCTTGCTCTACAACCCTCTGCGCCAACCTTGGCTGATTCCCGGTCGTTTTGGACCGCAACATTGCCGCCTGCGCCTGCCCCGCCCTCCGCTGCAGCCCGATGCCAAGTGCGCACCGGTAGATCTTCGACACCTCTTTCCATCGCTCCGCCTCAAAACCCGCTCCGTGGTGGCTCATGCAGGCGCGCACCAGCCCTTCCCTCGCTCTTTTGCCATTGCCTCGCCCGCCTCCTCCCACCGCCTCGCCGTAGCCGCTCCATCGGTATCCGGCCGCATCCTCCACCATTCCCGCCCTGACCGGATTGAGATCGATGTACGCCGCCATCGTGCGCGCCGCCGTCCCGCTTTCCACGATCACGCTTTTGAAGCGCTCCTCCCACAAGGTGCCGCTGCGGTCGTGCCGACGGTTGAACCAGCGCGTGAACCGGATGAGCAGCGCCTTCATGAACTCGCTCAAATCGTGCATCCGGTAGGTGTAGCGCCCACGGATTTCCTCAAGGCGCGCGGCGTTGCCCATCGCGTGCGCCTCCTTGAGTGCCTTGGCCACCTCCACCACGACCGCTTCTCCATAAAGGACCGAGAGCCGCCGCAGCAGCTCCGCGTCACTAACGCCCTCCTCGGGCATCGGCGGCACTTCCAACAGCAGGTGGAAGTGGTTGGACATCACGCAGTACGTCAGCACCCGGCAGCCCGAAAAGTGTTCCTGGAGGCGCAGAAACGCCCGGAATTTCTCGCGCTCCTCCTCGCCAAACACAAAGCGGCGATCCACCACCCGCGAGATGCAGTGGTAGATCGCGGGTTTTTCCAGCGAGTCCTTCCATGGTGCCAGCCAACGCGCGCGTCTCATGCAACCCCATCTTCCACATCCAAGCCCAGTCGCCAAGGAAAATCCACACAAAATGTCTGTCACTATGTAAGTGCGGGATTTGGAATGCTGTGGCGGCCGATCCATGATTCATTGGCTTTGTGGAGGAAATCGCCCGGACACCGGAGGAATTGAGCGCCATGGGCCAAAGCCATGGCAGATCCGCGGCAGCTGGGTCGGTCTTCGCGCTGGTGGGCGATCTCGGAGCAGGTAAGACCCACTGGACCCGCGGTTTCTTGAAAGGCCTCGGCTCCCCGGTCGAGGTCACCAGCCCGACCTTCGGCCTCGTGCATGAATACCCCGGGGGGCGACTTCCGGCCTTCCACTTCGATTTTTACCGGGTGGACAGTCCGCAGGAGATTCTCGCCCTCGGGTGGGACGAGTACCTGGATGCCAATGGTATCATTGTGGCGGAGTGGGCCGATCGCTTCCCCAAGTTGTTTCCTCCCCACACCCAATGGCTGGAAATCACCGTGGCCCGGGATGGGTCACGGATGTTGAAGGCATATCAAACCAGCTAAGCCGCGGTGACGATGGCCACCGGGATCCGCACGAAGTGGAGCGGATTCGAATTTCCCCTCGATTTCTCACGATCGATGCGTCTTTCGCATTGACACCCCCACACCGGATAGCCCTGCATCTTTTCAATCCTTTTTGGAAAAAACCACCCGGAGGTGCTTGTGGACAGCGACCTGTTGCATACCGAAAAAATCCTGGCCGACCGCAAGGTCTTCTTCCTCGACCTCAAGCGCAACGCGCGCGGGATGGTCGTCAAGATCACCGAAGACGTCGGCGGCAACCGTGACACGATCATGGTCCCGGCGGAGATCCTGGGCGATTTCATCGCCGCCCTCGACGACATCAAGGCCACCGCCGACGAGCAATCGTGATGGTCCGCAACGAGCGGACGGCACCGGCTTGGCCGTGATGTCAGGCAGCATGACCACTCCGCACGGATGGCCCCTTGATCCGGCCTCACTCGCCGATGTCCTCGTTCCAGAGGTCCGGATGCTCCGCGATGAATCGCCGCATCATCTCGACGCACTGCGGGTCGTCGGCCACCTCCACCCGCACGCCGCGCGAACGCAGCAAGTCCTCCTCACCCATGAACGTGCGGTTTTCCCCCACGATCACCTCCGGAATGCCGTACAGCAGGATCGCGCCACTGCACATCGCGCATGGAGAGAGCGTCGTGTAGAGCACGCACTCGCGGTAGATGGCAGCGGTCAGCCTCCCCGCGTTCTCGAGCGCATCCATTTCGCCATGCAGCACCGTACTTCCGCGTTGCACCCTACGGTTGTGGCCGCGACCGAGAATGCGTCCGCCGTGGACGATCACGCTGCCGATCGGGATGCCGCCCTCTTCCATCCCGATGCGAGCTTCGTCGATGGCGGCGTGGAGAAACGGATCGGTGGTCATCGGTGCGCGTGGTTTCAAAACTCACAATGTCCCGGGGTGCGGGCGAAGGGGATGACGTCGCGGATGTTGCCCATGCCGGTGACGAACATGAGGAGGCGCTCGAAGCCGAGGCCGAAGCCCGCATGCGGCACGCTGCCGTATTTCCGCAGATCCGCGTACCAGCCGTAATTCGCGGCATCGAGCCCGTGGTGCTCGAAATTGGCGAGCAGCACGTCGAGGCGTTCCTCGCGCTGGCTGCCGCCGATGATCTCGCCGATACCGGGCACGAGCACGTCCATGGCGGTCACCGTGCGGCCGTCGTCGTTGAGGCGCATGTAGAACGGTTTGATCTCCTTGGGATAATTGAAGACCGTGACCGGTTGTTTGAAATGGACTTCGGTAAGCCAGCGTTCGTGCTCGGACTGGAGGTTGAGTCCGTATTCGCAGGGATACTCGAATTTCACGCCGCTTCCTTGCACCAGCCGGACGGCCTCGGTGTAGGGAATCCGTTCGAACGGCCGACCGGCGACGAATTCGAGTCGCGCGCGCAGCTCCTTGTCGACGAACTTCGCGAACACTTCGAGATCGCCCTCATGGTGTTCGAGCATCTCGGTGACAAGAAAACGGACCATCGATTCCGCGAGATCCATGTCGCTTTCGAGATCGCAGAAGGCGACTTCAGGCTCGATCATCCAGAACTCGGCGGCGTGGCGTGACGTGTTCGAGTTTTCCGCGCGAAACGTCGGGCCGAAGGTGTAAATGTTGGAAAGCGCACAGGCGAAGGCCTCGCCCTCGAGCTGACCCGAAACGGTGAGGAACGCGCGTTTGCCGAAGAAATCCTCGGCATCGCGTGCCGCCTTGTCGGCGGGCAGCGTGGTGACGCGGAACATCTCGCCCGCGCCCTCGCAGTCGCTCGCGGTGATGATCGGCGTGTGGACGTAGATGAAGTCGCGCTCCTGGAAAAACCGGTGGATCGCATAGGCCATGCGGCTGCGCGTGCGGAACACGGCACCATAGAGATTGGTGCGCGGGCGCAGATGGGCGATGCCGCGCAGGAATTCGGTGCTGTGTCCCTTCTTCTGCAGTGGATAATCGTCGGGCGCGCACCCGAGCAGGCGCAGCGAAGAGGCCTGCAGCTCCCACTGCTGGCCGGACGCGGGCGACGGCACGAGCCGACCGCGCACCTCGACCGATGCGCCGGTGGTCATGCGCGCGAGATCGGCCGCACCGGGGATGCCCGCGTCGGCGACGACCTGCAGGTTGGCCAGGCAAGTGCCGTCGTTGAGTTCGAGGAACGAGAACGTCTTCGAGTCCCGCCGGGTGCGGACCCAACCGGCGACGTGCAGGTCGTCGCCGGGCGTGTCGCGGCGAAGGACGTGCTTGATGAGCGTGCGCATGGCTGTTGGCTAACCGCTGCGGGCGGATTTGTCAGCAAGAGATACGGGCGGGCATGATCAATCAACGAAACAACGAAAACGCCCCTCACCGGACCCGCTCCAGCAGCCAGGGCAGTAGTGCGTCGATCCGCACGCGTTCCTGCGCCATCGAATCGCGGTGGCGGACCGTCACGGTATCGCGGAGCTCCGGTCCGTTTTCACCGAGCGTGTCGAAGTCCACGGTGATGCAGAACGGCGTGCCCACCTCGTCCTGTCGGCGGTAGCGGCGGCCGACGGCGGCCGAGTCGTCGTAGAAGACATTCATCCAGGCCTGCAGCGTCTTCTGAATGTCGCGGGCGATGCGGACCTGGTCGGCATTCTTCTTAAGCAGAGGGAAGATGCCAACCTTCACCGGGGCCATTGTCGGCTTGAATCGCAGCACGGTGCGGACCTCTTGCGCGCCCTTGTCGTCGGTGACGGTTTCCTCGTCGAATGCCTCGCAGATGAGCGCGAGCACGGTGCGGTCGCAGCCGGCGGAGGGCTCGACGACGTGTGGCAGAAAGCGCGCGCGGGTTTCCTCATCGAAGTATTCTAGCGGCTTGCCGGAGCCCTTCTGGTGCACGCCGAGGTCGTAATCGGTGCGATAGGCCACGCCTTCGAGTTCCTGCACGCCGAACGGGAACGCGTACTCGATGTCGTAGGTTTTTTTCGAATAGAACGCGCGCTCGCCGTCGGGCACGTCGAGCACATGCAGCTTGTCGCGCGGAATGCCGATTTCCTCGTAAAACGCGAGCCGCGCCTCGAGCCACTCGTCGGTGAGGCGCAGGCCGTCGTCCGGATGGCAGAAATACTCGACCTCCATCTGCTCGAACTCGCGCGAGCGGAAGGTGAAGTTGCGCGGATTGATCTCGTTGCGGAATGATTTGCCGATCTGCGCGATGCCGAAGGGCAGTTTCACCCGGCTTGAATCCAGTACATTGCGGTACTGCACGAAAATCGACTGCGCGGTCTCGGGACGCAGGTAAGCGGTTTGCTCGCCGGTGGCGCCGAAGTTCGTCTGCAGCATCAGATTGAACTGGCGCGGCTCAGTGAGTTCGCATTTCGGCGACTGTCCCGGGCAGACGCTCGGTTTCTCCTTGCATTGCGACGCCTCGAGGTTGTCCGCGCGGAAGCGGCCTTTGCAAGTTTTGCAATCCACCATCGGATCGCTGAATCCACCGACATGACCGGATGCCGTGAGCACCTGCTCCATGGTGAGAATCGCGCCGTCCATGCCCAGGACATCATCGCGTTCCTGCACGGTGCGGCGCCACCAGTGTTCCTTGAGGTTTCGCTTGAGTTCGACGCCGAGCGGACCGTAGTCCCACACGCCGTTGAGCCCGCCGTAGAGTTCGCCGGACTGGAAGATGAACCCCCGCCGTTTGCACAGGGAAACGATTTTCTCCATGCGGGCGGGATCGGTGACGTCTTTGCTGGCCATGGGATGCGACCGCGGATCCAAGCACCCGCAGACACCCGCGACAAGGCGCGAATGGCGCGGGATCGCCCGTGATCCGCGCTTTCCCGGCGTTTCATTCCGGCGTCACTGCGGATTTCTCCGTCGGTGCGCACTCCACCGCGTGCCCCGCCTCGATCCAAGCGTCGATGCCGCCATCGACATTGAGGACGCGGGAAAACCCGTGATCAAGCAGGAGTCGGCAGGCTCGGGCCGAGCGAGCGCCGGATTTGCAATGTACCAGGATCTCGCGATCCCTCGGCCAGTTGTCGATGTGTGCGGCGAGGGTGGCGAGCGGAGCCAGTGTCGCGCCGACGATGCGCGCGGCGGCATGTTCCGCGGGTTCGCGCACATCGACGAGCACCCCGTCGAATCCCGCGGCAAGGCGGCGCGCGAGGGCATCGATCGTCACGGAGGGCAGATCTCCTGTGGCATCCGCACAGCACGCGTTGGCGCGGGTTTCCGGATTGTCGATGCTGTGGATTCTCGGGCGATCCCCGCAGAGAGCGCATTGCGGATCGCGTTGGATGACCAGGCTGCGGAAGCGGCTCGCGAGTGCGTCGTAGACCGTGAGTTTCCCAAGTGGCGGTGTGCCGATGCCAAGCAGGAGCTTGATCACCTCCATCGCGCCGATCGATCCGATGATGCCCGGCAGCACGCCGAGCACGCCGGCTTCCGCACAGGACGGCACGCTTCCGGGGGCGGGAAGCCGTGGCAGCAGACATCGGTAGCAGGGCCCGCCGCGGTGCGGATCGAAGACGGCGGACTGGCCTTCGAAGCGATGGATCGCGCCGTGGACGAGCGGCTTGCGCAGGAAAAACGCTGCGTCGTTGGCCAAAAAGCGTGTGGGAAAATTGTCGGAGCCGTCGAGGATCACATCGTAGCGCGCGACGAGGTCGAGCGTGTTGTCGGGCGTGAGGCGGACCGGGTGCGGCTCGATCGCGACGTGCGGGTTGGTTTCGCACAGGCGCGCGGCCGCGCTGTCGAGCTTGGATCGGCCGACCCATGACGAACCGTGGAGAATCTGCCGGTGCAGGTTCGAGAGGTCGACCGTGTCGGGATCGGCGATGCCGATGCGGCCGACACCGGCGGCGGCGAGATAAAGCGCCGCGGGGGATCCGAGTGCGCCGGCACCGACGAGCAGCACCGATGAGCGGCGCAGACGCAGCTGACCGCCCTCGCCGACTTCCGGCAGCATCAGGTGCCGCGAGTACCGCGATTGCTCGTCGCGCGAGAGGCGTTCGTTCATGGATGGCGGCGGCGCGGTGGCGCGGCGTGCCTCAAGTGCACACCGGACAGGTGTTGAGGCTGGTGAAGAAATCGTTGCCTTTGTTGTCGACGAGGATGAACGCGGGGAAATTCTCCACGGTGATCTTCCACACGGCCTCCATGCCGAGTTCGGGAAACGCGACGACCTCCTGCGAGCGGATGTGGTCTTGGGCGAGCAGCGCCGCCGGACCGCCGGCCGATCCGAGGTAGAATCCGCCGTGTTTGCGGCAGGCTTCGGTGACCGCCTTCGAGCGGTTGCCCTTGGCCAGCATCACCATCGACCCGCCGTGCGACTGGAACAGATCGACGTAGCCGTCCATGCGGCCCGCCGTGGTCGGACCGAACGAGCCCGAGGCCATGCCGGCCGGTGTTTTCGCCGGTCCGGCGTAATACACGGGATAGCGTTTGAAGTAATCGGGCAGCTCGCCCTCGGTCTCGAGGATCTCGCGCAGCTTCGCATGGGCGCTGTCGCGAGCGACGATGATCGTGCCGCTGAGCGAGAGCGCGGTGGTCACCGGATACTTGTCGAGGGTCTTGAGCGTCTCCTCCATGCCGAGATCGAGGTCCACCGGCACGCCTTTGAATTTCCAGTCGCGGTAACGTTCGGGAATGAAGCGTCCCGGGTTCTTCTCCATCTTTTCGATGAACAACCCGTCGCGCGTGATCTTCGCCTTGGCCTGGCGGTCGGCCGAGCACGACACACCGACGCCCACCGGGCACGACGCGCCGTGGCGGGGCAACCGGATCACGCGCACATCGAGCGCAAAGTACTTGCCGCCGAACTGCGCGCCGATGCCCACCTCGCGGGCCAGCGCCAGCAGGTCCTGCTCGAGCGCGCGGTCGCGGAACGCGCGACCGTGTTCGTTGCCCGAGTCGGGCAGCGTGTCGAGATAGCGCGTCGACGCGAGCTTCACCGTCTTGAGGCAGTGTTCCGCCGAAGTGCCGCCGATCACGAAGACAAGGTGGTACGGCGGACACGCCGAGGTGCCGATCGCGCGCATTTTCTCGAAACAGAACTCCCGCAGGCGCGCGGGATTGAGCAACGCCTTGGTTTCCTGGAACAAAAACGACTTGTTCGCCGAGCCGCCGCCCTTGCTGACGAACAGGAAATGATACTCGTCGCCCTGGCAGGCCAGCAGATCGATCTGCGCCGGGAGATTCGTCCGCGTGTTGACCTCGTCGTACATCGTCAGCGGCGCGGTTTGCGAGTACCGGAGATTCTCGCGGATGTAGGTTTCGTAAATCCCCTTCGACAGGTGTTCGGCATCATCGACACCGGTCCAGACCTGCTGCCCCTTCTTGCCGAAAATCGTCGCCGTGCCGGTGTCCTGGCAGAATGGCAGGATCCCGTGGGAGGCGATCTCCGCGTTGCGCAACAACATCAGCGCGACCATGCGGTCGTTTTCCGAAGCCTCGGGGTCGTCGAGAATCGCCGCGACCTGGGCGAGGTGCGCCGGCCGCAGCGTGAAGTTGATCGCCTTGATCGCCTCGGCCGCGAGCCGGGTGAGCGCGGCAGGCTCGACCTTGAGGATGGGTCTGCCCTCGAATTCGGCCGATGACACGCCTTCGATGCCGATGCACTCGTACTCGGTCTCGTCGGGCCCCAACGGAAACGGGGCTTGATAAACAAAAGGTGGCTCGGCCATGGGTCGTGCCATAGATGTAGAACGGGAGCGACGCGCGCGCAAGTCCGGCGGCGCGGCGACGCGGGCATCAAGTGCCGGGACGGCCCAGGGATACGATCAATGACGGTACTTGCGCTTGAAGTGCAGTGCCGCCGAAGAGCGCGAAATCAGTCCTTCGAGGTAGGCGACCTCCTCGGCATCCATGCTGTGCGACACGGTCTTGAGTTTCTCCTGCGCGCGGCGGATCGCCTCCTCGGTGCTCTGCTCGTCGATCTCGGCCTCGCCCATCGCCATGTCGGTGAGGACGACCACCTTGTCCTGCGTGATCTCGGCAAACCCAGATCCCACCGCCAGCGTCACCACTTGGCCGTGGTGCAGGTAGCGCAGCTCGCCGGGCTTGAGCGCGGTCACCAACCCGGCGTGCTGCGGCAGCACACCCAGCTCGCCGTCCACACCGGGAAGGCGGACGTTGTCGACCGAATCGGAAAACACTTTTTTCTCCGGAGTGACGATGTCGAGGTGCAACGGCATGATTGGAAATGTTGGATGATGAATGTTGAATGATGAATGCGGGCCCTGACTGGAAATCCAACATTCAACATTCGGCAACCGCCTCAGTCCCTCGAGACCGAGTCGATGTCGCCTTTCATGTAGAAGTTACCTTCGGGCACGTCGTCCCACTTGCCGTCGAGGATCTCGGCGAATCCCTTGACGGTGTCCTCGATCGAAACCAGTGCGCCGGGCACGTTGGTGAAGACCTCCGCGACGTGGAACGGCTGGGTGAGGAAGCGCTGGATCTTGCGTGCGCGGAACACGGTGAGCTTGTCCTCGTCGGACAGCTCGTCCATGCCGAGGATCGCGATGATGTCCTGCAAGTCCTTGTAGCGCTGCAGCACCTGTTGGACACCGCGGGCGACGCGATAGTGCTCCTCGCCGACGATGTCCGGCGCGAGCGCCTTGGAGGTCGAGGCGAGCGGATCGACCGCGGGGAATAACGCCTGCTCGGCAAGGGATCGCTCGAGCACCACCGTCGCGTCCAAGTGCGCGAACGTGTTGGCGGGCGCGGGGTCGGTGAGGTCGTCGGCCGGCACGTACACCGCCTGGATCGAAGTGATCGACCCTTTGTTGGTCGAGGTGATGCGCTCTTGGAGCGCGGCCATTTCCTCGGAAAGGGTCGGCTGGTAGCCCACCGCCGACGGCGTGCGGCCAAGCAGCGCGGACACCTCTGATCCGGCCTGTGAGAACCGGAAGATGTTGTCGACGAACAACAGCACGTCCTGATTCGCCTCGTCGCGGAAGTGCTCGGCCATCGTCAGCGCGGAGAGCGCAACGCGCAGACGCGCGCCCGGCGGTTCGTTCATCTGGCCGTAACACAGCGCCACTTTCGAGCCGTCGGCGAGCACCGGCGTGCCGTTGGCATGACGCTTGGGATGACCGCTTTCATCTTTTTCGGTCGCGATGACGCCCGACTCGATCATCTCCCAGTAGAGATCGTTGCCCTCGCGGGTGCGCTCGCCCACACCGGCGAACACGGAGAATCCGCCGTGCGCCTTGGCGATGTTGTTGATGAGCTCCATGATCACGACGGTCTTGCCCACGCCCGCACCGCCGAACATGCCGCCCTTGCCGCCCTTGAGCAGCGGGCAGATCAGGTCGATCACCTTGATGCCGGTGGGCAGCACCTCGGCCGCGGCGGACTGCTCGGTGAGCGTCGGTGCCGGCCGGTGGATCGGCGAGCGCAGGTTCGCGTCGGGCAGCGGACCATTCTCGTCGACGAGATCGCCGGTGACGTTGAAGATGCGTCCGAGCACCTGGTTGCCCACGGGCACGGCGATCGGCTTGCCGGTGTCCAGAAGCGACATGCCGCGCTTGAGACCGTCGGTGGTCGACATCGCAACCGCCCGGACCCAGCCGTCACCCAGGTGTTGCTGGACTTCGAGCACGAGCTTGGTGTCGACACCGTTGAGCGGGTACTGGATTTCGAGCGCGTTGTAGATCTCGGGCAGCCTGGCGGCTTTGGAGAAGTCGGCGTCGATGACGGCGCCGATGATCTGGACGATGGTTCCGGTGTTGCTCATGGGGTTGGCGAGTTGTCGGTGTTCTGTTGAAATGGATCCGTGGATGGCGAGGAGGCCGGGTGGCGGTGTTTGCTGATGATGAATGACCGCGGCACCTCACTCCATCGCCTTCATGGCGGTGGTGATTTCGAGGAGTTCGGCGGTGATCGCGCCTTGGCGCAGCTTGTTGTATTCGAGGGTGAGTTCCTTGATGAACTTCTTCGCGTTGTCGGTAGCCGACTTCATCGCGACCATCCGCGCCGAGTGCTCGGACGCGCGCGACTCGACGTGCGCTTGGTAGACCTCGTAGTTGATGAAAAGCGGCAGGATCGCGCCGAGGACTTCCGCGGGATCCGGCTCGAACAGGAAATCACGGGACGCGGCATCGGCGGATGCGGTGCCGGCCTCTTCGGTCGCGGCTTCGGCGCTGACCGGCAGCAACGTCACCACCTGCGGTTCCTGGCGCAGCGTGTTGACGAAATCCGTGAAGGCGATCGACACCTTGTCGTAGTGGCCGTCGAGGAACTGGCGCGTCACGAATTTGGCGATCGGCCGGACCTGTTGGAACGGGACCGGATCCTTGACGTTGAAGTCGGCGACCACCTTGCGGCCGAGCTTCTCGCACCAGATGCGCAGCTTGCGGCCGACCGTGACGAAGTCCGCGTCCGGCGAACATCCGCTGCGGATCGCCTTGGCGAGGTTGGTGTTGAGCGGACCGCACAGCCCCTTGTCGGTGGAGATGACGAGGACGAGCTCACGTCCGCCGTTGCGGCGTTCAAGCAGCGGGTGCGACTCCTCGCCGAAGTTCGCGCGGATGTCGGCGAGCACCTGGGTGAGGTGGCGGGCATACTCGCGGCCGGCGAGCGCCTGGTCCTGCGCCTTCTTCATCTTCGCCGCGGCGACCAGCTGCATCGCGCGGGTGATCTGCGCGGTGTTTTTGACCGACTTGATGCGGCGGCGGATGTCGCGGAGGTTGGCCATTTTTTACTGCGTGAAAGGTTTTTGGTTATCGGTTGTCGGTTATCAGGATATTGAATCGGGCGATCGGGACGAAGGGTATTTTACTGATAACTATTAACCGATAACAGATAACTCACTTCCAGCTCTTCTTGAAGTCGTCGATCGCCTGTTTCACGGCATCGACCATCGCGGTGTCTTTCTTGAGGTCGGGCTTCTCGTTGCGGATGCGATCGAGTAGCTCTCCCTTGCGGGTGGTCAGGAACTCGCCGAGCGCAGCTTGGAAGCGCTTCACGTCCTTGACCTCGACGTCGTCGAAGGAGCCTTGCTGCATGGCGAAGAGGAACACGGACTCCATTTCCATGCCCAGCGGGTTGTACTGGTTCTGCTTGAACAGCTCGACGATGCGCGCACCGCGATCGAGCTTCTTCTTGGTCGAGGCGTCGAGGTCGGAACCGAACTGCGCGAACGCCTGCAGCTCGCGGTACTGGGCGAGGTCGAGCTTGGTCGTGCCCGCCACCGATTTGATCGTCTTGGTCTGCGCGGCGGAGCCGACGCGCGACACGGAAAGACCCACCGAGATCGCCGGCCGGATGCCTTGGTAGAACAGGTCGGTTTCCAGGTAGATCTGGCCGTCGGTGATCGAGATCACGTTGGTCGGGATGTAGGCCGAGACGTCGCCGGCCTGGGTCTCGATGATCGGCAGCGCGGTGAGCGATCCGCCACCGGCGGCTTCCGAGAGGCGCGCGGAGCGTTCGAGCAGGCGCGAGTGGAGGTAGAACACGTCGCCCGGATAGGCTTCGCGGCCCGAGGGACGGCGCAGGATGAGCGACACCTGGCGGTAGGCCACCGCGTGCTTCGAGAGATCGTCGAACACGATCAGCACGTCCTGACCCTTGTCCATGAGGTACTCGGCGAGCGCGCAGCCGGCGTACGGCGCGAGGAACTGCATCGCCGCGGCATCGGAGGCCGAGGCGGAGACGATTGTCGTGTACTCCATCGCACCGGCATCCTCGAGCGTCTTGTGGATGCGCGCGATGTTGGAGAGCTTCTGGCCGATCGCGACGAAGATGCAGTACAACGGCTTGTGGTTCTGCAGTTTGCCCTGCTCGGCCGCCTTGTTCTGCTGGGCCTGCGAAATGATCGTGTCCACCGCGATGGTCGTCTTGCCGGTGGCGCGGTCGCCGATGATCAGCTCGCGCTGGCCGCGGCCGATCGGGATCATCGCGTCGACCGCCATGATGCCGGTCTGCACCGGCACCGAGACGGACTTCCGCTTGATGATGCCCGGCGCGATCTTCTCCATCGGATACTGCGCGGCCGCGGTGATCGCGCCCTTGCCGTCGATCGGCTGACCAAGCGCGTTGACCACGCGGCCCAGCACCGACTCGCCCACTGGAATGGAGAGAAGCTTGCCGGTGGTGCGGCACTGCGAGCCCTCCTTGACCTCGGTGTAATCGCCGAGGAGCACGACGCCGACCTCGCTTTCCTCGAGGTTGAGGGCCATGCCGGTGACGCCGCCGTCGAACTCGATCATCTCGTTGAGCATGACGTCGGAAAGTCCCTCGACCTTGGCGACGCCGTCACCCACCTGGCGCACGGTGCCGACGTTGGTTTTCTCCACCGACGAAGTGACGCCGGCGATGTGTTGTTCGATTTCCTGGAGGATGCTGCTCATGGGGAAGGGGGGGTCGGGTTGCGGTACTCGGATTGCAGATGGAAAAGGAGGATCAGGCACGGAAGGCGGCGGCGAGCCGGTCGAGGCGGCCTTGGACGGATGAGTCGAGCACGTCGTCGCCCACGCGGACGCGCAGGCCGCCGATCAGCGACGGGTTGCTGCGATAGTCGATGGCAAGACCGGTGCCGTACTGGCCGGCGAGGCTGTCGGCCACACGGCGGCGCGTCGCCTCGTCGAGGTCGCCAGCGCTTTCGACGGTCACCTTGCGGCGTTGCTCGTCGAGGCGCACCAGCTTGTGCAGGGCACCGAGGATCGCGGCACAGTCGCGCGGCCGCGACTCCGCCAGGCGGGCCGCGACTTGGCTCAACTTCGCCTCGTCGAGGCAGCCACCGGCATGGCACAAGCCGAAGAGCCTGCGGGCAGTGGCGGCGGCGGTTTTTGAAATCTTCATCGCGGCGGAGGCGGGAGCGCTTGGGAGACGGATCAGGCGATCTTGGCGAGCGCGTCGTCGTGCAGGCGCTTGTGCTGTTCCTCGGTGAGCACGCCGCCGGTGGCTTGGGATGCGGTGGCGACCACGAGGCGGCCGAAATCGCGGCGAATCTCGGCGGCGAGGCGCTCGCGTTCGGCCTGGGCGGCGGCGTCCGCCTTGGCGAGGATGTGCTGGGCCTGCGCGATCGCTTCCTGCGCCTTCTGTTCGCTGAATGCCTGCGCGCCCTGTCTGGCCTCTTCGATGAGGCGGATCGCCTCTTCGTTGGCCTTGGCGATGGCGGCGGCGGTCGTCTGCTCGGACTCGGCGAGCTGGCGCTCGATGCGCTTGAGCTTCTCCTCGCCCTCGGCGATCCGCAGGCGGCGTTGCTCGAGCATGTTCTGGATCGGACCGAAGGCGAACTTCTTCAGCACGAAGATGACCAGAAAAAAATTGACCACCTGCGCGATGAAGAACGGGGTGTGCAGGCCGAAGGTTTCGGCAAGGCCGGATTTCGCGGCGGTGTCGGCGGCGGCAAGGACGGTCATCATGACAACGGAGGGATCGGTGGTGGGCGGATGTGCCGCGCGCGCCCGGAGTGGACGCACGCGACGGAATCAGCGGATCAGTTGAACGGCACGGCGAAGGCGGTCAGGATGAAGATGCCCTCGATGAGCGCCGCAAGGATGATCGAGATCACGAGAACCGGCGTGGCGGCTCCCGGGTTGCGGCCGGTGGCTTCCGCGGCTTTGGAGCCGAGAAGACCGATGCCGATGCCACCGCCGAGGGCGGCCAGTGCGACTGCGAATGCTTTGGTCATGTTCGTGTGTTGGTTGTTGGTTCGGGGTTTCTGCCGTCCCCACAGGCTTGCCATGGTCGGACGGCGGAAGGGGTTCGGGTTCAGTGATGCTCCTCGCCGTGATCACAGATGAGTTTGAGGAAAATCGCGCAGAGCAGGGTGAAGACGAGCGCCTGGACGAAGCCGACGAGCAGCTCCATGAAATAGAACGGCAGTGCCGGTAGGAACGCGAGCTTCTCGGGCACGAGCGTCATGAGCTTCTCGAGCGTCTGCTCGCCGCCGTAGATGTTGCCGAACAAACGGAACGACAGCGCCACCGGACGGATGCCGATGGAGATCAGCTCGAGCACGCCGACGAACAGGAAGATCGGCACCATCATCGCGAGCATGATGCCGTGGAAGCTACCCTTCGGCGCGAAGATGTGCGCGATGAACGCCTTGAAGCCGTTTTCGGTGATCGCCCAGTAGAACCACAGCAGCGCGAAGGTCAGCGCCATCGCCGCGGTCATGTTGATGTCCGCGTTTCCTCCGCGCAGCCACGGAGTGAATCCTTTTGCGGATTCCCATCCCATCGTGCCCACACCCGGCACGAGCGCGAGGTAGTTGACCGTCAGGATGAAGAAAAACACCGAGCCGAAAAACCAGAAGACACGCTTGACGAGGTGCTCGCCCATCAGCCCGCCGAGGAAATCGTAGAGCGACTCGACCGCCCACTCGGCGAAGTTCTGCAAACCTTCGGGGACGAGCGACATGCGCCGGGTGGCGGCACGACAGAACAGCACGATCAGACCGACGGCGATCCAGATCATCACCATCGAGTTGGTGACGAAGCCGCCGAGCGGCTGGGCGTTGAGCGGCAGGGCATGGCCGCCAGCGGCTTGGGCGTGCATGGGCGCAAGCGAGGCCAGGCAGGCGGCGATCGGGAGGATGAACGGGCGGCGGATCATGCTGGAAAACAGCGTGAAAAACAGCAGGTGCGCGGGTGTTTAGGGAGGGGGCGGAGGACGGGCAAGAAATTTCCTACAAAAATCCGCGATCCCTCAGAAACCCGGCGCGGCCACGGTCGCGCTTTCCCGCTCCTCGATCCGCACCCGCAGGATCCGGTCGGCGATTTCACTCACCATTTCGCGCAGCAGCAGCCAGAGATGCGACCCCTCGCGGTAATCGGCCGGCGCGATGTGGCGCACCCGGCCGGCGTGGGTCGAAAGCTGGAAACACTTTCGGAACGACCGACCGCTCGGATCCTCCGGATTGTACACCGCGATGCCGTGACCGCCATTGCGGTTCATCACCGTGAAACAAGGCACATCGGTCGGCCCGTCGCCCACATAGATCATGTTTTCAAACGGGATCGGCCGCTGGTCGGGCGGCATGTGGTCGTTCACATCCTGGTCATAACGCAGCATGCCTTTGTTGATCCGGAAGAGGAACTGCGTCTTGGTCGTATGGGAAATCACCCGCTTGGGAAAACTGATCCGGCCATCCGCATCGGCACCGAACTCACATCCGAACATCGCCCGCACATGCGGTTGCAGCCGCGACCCTTCCAACAAGGCCTTCAGTCCGGAGGAAATGATGTAGTGCTCGACCTTGATGCCCGCCACCTCGTGCTCCGGGGTCAGCGCCGCCTTGGGCAACGCGTCGAACAACTCCGGCAGCCCGGGGAAAAACCGCAAACCGCGCCCCAGGCCCGTCAGGCGCTCGTTCGTCACGTTGTCCATGCCGAGGTAGTCCAGCAGGCACTTCATGTAGGCCAGCTCGCCGTCCCACTGACCCGCCTTCACCAGATCGTTGCACTTTTTCCAGAACTGGTCCGGATCGATCCCGAACTCCGGAAAAAGCACGTCGTCCTGCATGTAGCGCGGACTCAAGGTCTGGTCGTAGTCGTAAACTAATGCAATGGTGCTTTGCGGGGCGGCCATGGGCGGGGGCGGATCGTGCCCACGGCCCGCGGGAGCGACAAGGCAGAATTCCAGACGCCGATCCGACCGGAAGATTACATAGGGACAGACAAATTGTTTGGACGAAGCCCTCCTCTGCCGACGGCGGCCTAAGCGCCAAGCCGAACGGTCGATCACGATAAAGGGACAGTCCTTTTATCAAGAATCGAAGCAATTACTCGAATTTTTGTACGCCCTCAGGTGGTTGACGCATGCCCGGGCCTTTCGCAGGTGCACATAGGGACAGACAAATAGTCAGTCAGTGTGCGCGATCCCCGGCCGCCAGTCAGCGACAGCGATGCTCAAGACATGAAGGAATGCGCATGATGATATAGGGACAGACAAATTGTCAGAGTGTGGGAACGGCGCGTCGATCGGCCGTAAGTCAGCGATGCCCACGAGATGGGGCAATCCGGATCCAGTCCGCCGAGCGTGCATCCACCTGCACCTACTCAACACCTACTCAAAAAATTGTATCTAAAAAAAGACATGCGGACCGAAGATCGGCCCGCATGTCTTGGGATCAAACAAGGTTCCGGGAAAACAATCCCCGGAGCCGGTGCTCACTTGCGCCTGCGGCGCTGAGCTTCGCCGGAAAGAGTCGCGGCGATTTGGAAGTCGAGACGACGGAGGTCTTCAAGGCCCATGGAGAGACAGAGCCGCATGATGTCGGCTTGGGAGAGACTGGTGCGCGAGGCCGCCAGTTTCACCTGTTCCATGAGCGTTGGGTCCATCCGGATCGGAGCGGATACCTTTTTTGGTAGTTGTTTTTGTGGGGGCATGAGAGAGATTCAACACCCAAAAGGGCAGGTTGTCCCGCACAAAATTGGGCCGGGAGTGCAAAAATTGCTTTGCGGGTGTTTTCGCCCAAATTCCATGGCTTTTCACCAACGATTTCCTAGCCGGATTTGCCGCGGCGTTGCTTGGAAATCAGTCATTTTCACATTACCCGCCGATCTCGGTACGCCCGGACAACTGCGCACCTTCCTCCATTGAAAAGACCTTGGACTTGATGTCGCCCTCGACCTTGGACCTCGCCCTGAGTTCGCAGCGCTCGGAGACGATGCGCCCCTCGATCCGGCCATAGACCTTGACCTCACCCGCGGTGACATCGCCCTTGACCACGGCGTTCTCCCCCACCGTCACGCGCCCTTTTTCCGAGGTGATTTCGCCTTCGACTTTGCCGTCGATGATCATGTCGCTGGAAAACCGGATGGTGCCGGTGATTTCGATGCCGCTCGAGAGCACGTTGGTGGGAGTGATCATGACCCGTGAATTGCAGCGCAACGGCCTGGCGCTGGCAATCTCAAATGCGACCGGCGCTTGCACCCTGACCGCCGGGCCGACAAGCTCCTCGGGTTTGCAGGACATCATCATCCAAACGGTGGATCTCCACCGCAGCTACCGCATCGGTCGGCACAGCGTCGAAGTCCTCCACGGCATCGACCTGACGATCCGTCGTGGCGAAACCGTTTTTCTTTGCGGCCCGAGCGGCGCAGGCAAAACCACCCTGCTCTACACGCTGGCCGGACTCGAGCGCCCGGAGCGGGGCACGGTCCGCATCGACGGCACCGACCTCTACGCGCTGCCACGTCGGGGTCAGGCGCAGTTTCGCAACCGCCACATCGGTTACGTGTTCCAGAACTATCACCTGCTGCCCGAACTCACCGCACTGGAAAACGTCGCGGTACCGGGTGCCGTCGCCGGCCTCGACACCACCGAAGCCGCGATGCGCGCATTGGAATGGGTCGGCCTCGCCCATCGCGCGCAGCACCTGCCCGCCGAGCTGTCCGGCGGCGAACAGCAACGCGCGGCGATCGCACGGGCAATCGTCAATCAACCCAAAGTCCTCTTCGCCGACGAACCCACCGGCAACCTCGACTCGCAGAACGGCGCCGCCGTAATTGATCTTCTGACGCGCCTTGCGCAGGAGTCCGGCATGACGCTGGTGGTCGTCACCCACGACCTCGGCCTTGCCACGGCAGGCGACCGCACGCTGGTGATCCGCGACGGCACATTGCTCGCCGACGCCTGAGACCCCGGCACCCTGGCT
>Ga0194118_10001516_pt1 | contig 32831 bp, 23 predicted proteins | sample TA2MahsurfametaG_2_FD_148662 | JGI IMG/M metagenome (GOLD analysis project Ga0194118, IMG submission 148662) | Freshwater microbial communities from Lake Tanganyika, Tanzania - TA2015013 Mahale N5 surface | ecosystem: Environmental > Aquatic > Freshwater > Lake | place: Tanzania: Lake...
AGATCGGCCTGCTGCTCGCGCTGACGGCGCTGCTCGTGGTTTCGCTTAAAACCTACGTGTATTCGCGCGTGTTTTTGGTCGGACTCTTTGGGGCCTACCTCAGTTTGGGGGCGCTCCTGCGCGTGGCGGTCGTTCAGGCGGGTCGGCGTCGGTTTCGGCGCGGAATCGGCCTCGTCGGCGTTCAGGGCCTCGGCGCTTCGCCGATGTGGGACCTCATCGCCCGGGAGTTCGCAGAGCGGCCCGACTACGGCTACCGCTGGCTGGGAACCGTCAAATCCCTTGAGGCAGTTGATTCGAACGCCCAAGAGCTTTGGTTGACCCCCGACCGGGTGCTGGTTGAACTCGATGAAGCCGAAACCCGCGGACTTCGGTTGCGCGTGGTTCCGGACCTGGCTGCCTTGCCCGCGTCGCGCACGCAATGGTCCGCCCTGGGGAACGTGCTGCTGCTGGACTGGCGCCGCGAGCCCTTGGCTACGGGCTGGGCGCCCAACGTAAAGCGGGCCATTGACGTGCTCGGTTCAGCCCTGGCCTTGTTGGTGCTCGCGCCAGTGATGGCCTTGATTGCCCTTTGGGTGCGCCTCGGCAGCCGCGGTACCGTGCTTTTTGCCCAACTGCGCTACGGGTACCGGGGCGATCCCTTCACGATATGGAAGTTCCGCAGCATGGACGCCACGGCCGACCCCGACCGGCAGGCGGCTCCCGGCGATTCGCGGGTGCTGCACCCATGGCTGCGCGCCACGCACCTTGACGAGCTTCCTCAGCTCTGGAACGTGCTTCGCGGCGACATGAGCCTGGTCGGACCGCGCCCCCACATGGAAAGCGACACGCACCGCTACGCCGACGCGGTTCGGGGCTACGGAATTCGCCACTGGGTGCGCCCCGGAATCACCGGACTCGCCCAAGCTCGCGGGCTGCACGGCCACACCGACGAAGCCTCAATGGCTGAGCGCGTCAAAGCCGATGTGTACTACGTCGAGCACTGGTCGGTGGCGCTCGACCTCAAAATCATGTTGGCTACGCTGCTTCGGGCGCGGGGTTGGGTGTGAGCTTACGAACCACAAAGCCCTTTCAGCGCCGTGTCGTACTGATTCACAATCACCGGCCAACGGTAGCCGCGGTCTAAGGTCGCGCGGTGGTTGCGGGTCATGGTTGCACGCTGCGCCCAAGCCTGAGCGAGCTGTTCGCCTGCGTCCTCTGCCGTAAAATAGTAGGCGGAATCGCCTAATATTCTGCGATTGAAGGCGTTGTCGTGGGCGGCAATTGTACAGCCCGCGGCCATGGCTTGAAGGAGGCCGGGATTGGTTCCGCCCGCCGAATGCCCGTGGAGGTAGAGTCCGCACTGGGCGCGAAGGCTGTTAAGCAGGCTTGCGTCGAATTGGCCGCCCAAAAGATGCACGTTGGGCAGTTGCTGAAGGGCGCGGCCCTCGGCGTTTTCAAAGGGGCCAACCACCACCACGGGGACCGCCGGGCTCAGCGCCGCCGCAGCCACCAAAACATGATTTTCAGGGACCAATCGGGCGACGATGAGGGCGTAGCCACCCGGCTGGAGGCCCAGCAAGGGGTCGAGTCCGCCGGCGGGCTGCGGATCGTCGACGCCGTAGGCGATTTCAGCGCAAGGCTTGGCGTAGCGCAACGCGTAGCGCGCCATTTCGGGGTGGTCGGCCACGAGCAGGTCGGCCGACGCTGCCGCGGTGCGCTCGGCCCATTTAAGGTAGCGCTGCACCTCGGGGCGGTACTTGCCGCGCATCCATTCGAGTCCGTCGAGGTGCACGGCGAGCGGAGCGCTTCCGCGCAAGAATTTGAGGGCGAGCCACGGGGCGGACGAGGTGGTTCCCAAGGTCAGGTGCACGTCGGGCCGCTGCCACGCGGTATCGCGCAGGCTCAGTAGGTCATAAATAAACTGGCCGGCGGAACCCATCCACGGTTCGGGGTCCCAGTGAACGCGGCGGCGCACGCCGGGGTGCGACCACTCGGTCACGGGGTGGGTCGACGAGGTGGCCACGTCAACGCGCCACCCAACGCGTGCTAGGCCGCGGGCGAGGTGGTCGACGAGTTCTTCGTATCCGCCGTAGCGGTTGGGGATTCCGCGCGACCCGGTTATGCTGATGCGCCCACGCAGTCCCGAGTAAATCTGCTCGAGCTGCTCGGCGGCACGGATCCAAGTTAGCAGCGGGGCCCGTTCAGAGCCCAACTCGAGGTCGGCGTTTGCGTCGGCGGTGCGCACGGCGGATTCCCAGGCTTCGAGCGTTAGGGGTGCCACATGCACCTCGGTGCCCCACTCGGGGGCGCCCAAGACTCCGGGTGCGGCGACCACCTGGCATCCGGCGCGGCGCGCCTCGGCGACGGTGAGGCCGTAGGTCTCGCTTAGCGACGGAACAAGCACCCCCCGCGCCGCAGCGTAGGCCGCCGCAAGGTCCTCGGGCTCAAGCCGGGGCAGCCATTCGATGTCGGCACCCGCTGCGCGGGCCGACTGAATCGCTTGGGTAAGTTGGTTACGGTATCGACGGTGGTTGGGCGCACAATCGCCATAAAGCCGCAAGGGCTCGATGAACCCACGCTGAGCCATGGCGCCCCACAGTTCGACTGCAAAAACGTGGTTTTTCAGGCCTTCGACGCGGGCGGGCAGCAGCCATCCGCGGCGCGGTTGGTCCTCGGGCATCGAGACCAGCGTTAGGTGGTCCGCCCCCGGAGGGACGGTATGCACGCTAGCCCCAAGCCCCCATCGGTTGCGCAGCGTCAAAGCTTCGGCTTCGGTGGTTGCGACCAGGGCGTCGGCGGACCACGCGAGTTCCGCACTTAAGCGATTGGGGCGCAGTACCGACCAACCCGGCCAGCGGTCCTGGCCCCGAAGGGCGCGAACGGCGGCCTTGACTACCTCGACCCATCCCTGCGGCAGCTTCGCCGCGAAGGGAGCCCGCTGCGCGTCGTAGGCTCGGTAGTCCACCAGCACGCTGCTCACGACCCAGCGCATGCCCGGGTAGGCGCGCCGCGCTTCTAGGCAAGGAATTTGGTCCGCCCAACGGCCCAAGTTGATCGAATGAAGCACGTCCCAGGGTTCGCGGGCGAGCAGTGCGCGCAATTCAGAAACCTCGGTCACCACTTCGACGCGGTGGCCTCGACGCCCTAGGGCTTCAGCGGTTTGCTGCAGGTGCACGGTGTCACCGCCGGGCTGCGCCCAGAGGCTTTTTCGGGCGAAAAAAAGCAGCTTCACGGGCTAAATGTACTGCGGCGGCGGCGTACCTTCGGGGGGAACAACCAACTCCCTGAAGCCATGGCCATTCCTAAATTTCTCGTAGGCGACAACACCGACCACCCCGACAGCGTGTTTCTGATTCACACCGAGTACCCGCGGTTTGTCATGGACCTGGACACCGACGAAATCGAGTGGCTCGACGACGTCGACGGCGAAGACGAGGGCGACTTGACCGACGAAATGGCCAAACTCTTGGGTGAGGCCCAGGCTTTTTACCAGCGCGAAGTCGACCGCTACGAAGACCTCGAAGACTAAGCCTTAATGCGTTTCTGGAACCGACTCCAGTGGCGCCAAAACGCGCCGCTCGCCCTTCCTGTGGTCGCCGGTCAGGTGGGCCACATTGCGGCGTCGGTCGCTGATTCAGTTATGGTTGGCCGACTTGGAACGGTGCCGTTGGCGGCCGTTTCGCTGGCGAACAGCATTCTGTCGGTTCCGCTTGTGTTTGGTATTGGCATGGCCTACGGACTCACGCCCTTGGTGGCGCACGCCCACGGTCAGCGCCGTTCCGCTAAAGGCCAGCAGCTCTTTAAGAATGCCCTTGCGGTCAACCTCGCGGCCGCCGTGCTCATGACCGTCATAGCCTTTGCACTGGCTTGGGGTGCGGAGCAGACCGGTCAGGACCCGCGGGTGGTCGAGGCCTACCGCCCGTATTTTTTGGTGGTGTCGCTCAGCTACGTTCCGTTCATGCTTTTTATGGCCGGCAAGCAGTACCTCGAGGGCATGGGCGATACCAAGATTCCGATGCGGCTGAGCCTGATCGGGAACAGCCTAAACATTGTGCTCAATGCGCTCCTCATCTATGGCTGGTTCGGGTTTCCCGAATGGGGCATGACCGGGGCGGGCATCGCCACCCTCATTGCGCGGCTGTACATGGCAGCCGGAATGTACTGGTTTTTGGTGCGCAAGGGCCGAATTAACGCCGAAGTGTGGGCGGCCGCGCGAATCACCGTGCACCGGGTTTGGGCGCTGCTCAAGCTGGGCGTTCCGACCGGTTTTCAGTACATTTTTGAGGTGTCGGCCTTCGCGATTTCGGCTTGGATTATCGGGACCTATGGGGCCACCGCCCTCGCTGCGCACCAAGTGGCGATCAGCTTGGCAAGCATCAGCTACATGGCTGCCACGGGTCTTGGCGCCGCCGCGACGATTCGCATCGGGCAGTACTTGGGCCAGCGCGATCATGCTTCGGCCCGAAACGCGGCCACGAGCCTTTTTGGGCTGACGGTCCTGTTCATGACCTTTACCGGACTGCTGTTTTTGTTCGGGCGCAACGTTTTTCCGTTTCTGTACACCGACAGCGACGAGGTGGCGCAGCTTGCCGGCCAGCTCTTGGTGGTGGCCACACTCTTTCAGATTTCTGACGGCATGCAGGCCACGGCTTTGGGTGCCCTGCGCGGAATTCAGGACGTGAAAATGCCCACCCTGTTCACGTTTGTGGCCTACTACGTGTTTGCGCTCCCGCTGGAATGGGTCATTGGAACCTACGTTGGCGCCGGTGCCGTGGGCGTTTGGGTTGCGCTGGCCATCGGACTGACGGTGGCGGCAGGTGCCATGACGCTGCGGTTCTACCGCAGATTGACGGTGCTGTCGCAGTAGCGCGGACTACGCGTAGCGTTCCGCGTCGGCCCCGCTAATGGGGCTTCCGCCCAGAATATGCAGGCGCTCGACTACGTTGCGCAGCTGGCGTACGTTGCCGGTCCAATCCATTTGCTGAAGGTAGGCTAGCGCTTCGGGCGAAATGCGCTTGGCGGAACCCTCGAGCTGCCCAAGAAAGTGGTCCACGAGCAACGGAATGTCGTCGCGGCGGTCGTTGAGGGCCGGAACCTCCACCACAATCACACTCAAGCGGTGGTAAAGATCTTCGCGGAACCGCCCCGCCGCAATTTCGGCCTTGAGGTCTTTGTTGGTGGCAGCCAAAACCCGCACGTTAACCGAAATGGACTTGCCGCTGCCCACCGGGGTGATGCAGTTTTCTTGAAGCGCACGCAGCACTTTGGCCTGAGCGGACAGGCTCATGTCGCCGATTTCGTCGAGAAAAAGGGTTCCGCCGTCGGCCAACTCAAACTGGCCTTTGCGGTCCTTAATGGCGCTGGTGAACGAGCCTTTAACGTGTCCAAAAAGCTCAGATTCAATGAGTTCAGATGGAATCGCTGCACAGTTTACCTCGATAAAGGCTTGGCGCGATCGGGCCGAAAGCTGGTGAATTTGGTTGGCGACGATCTCTTTGCCGCTGCCGTTGGGTCCGGTAATCAGCACGCGGGCGTCGGTCGGAGCAACCTTTTCAATTACCTCGCGCACCTGCCCGAGGGAGGCCGATTCGCCGACCATTTCAAACTTCTTGTCGACTTTTTTGCGCAGTCGCTGGTTCTCGGCTACCAGTTTTTTGCGGTCGAGCGCTTGGCGAATGGTGGTAATCAGGCGGTTGAGGTCGGGGGGCTTGGCGATGTAGTCATAGGCGCCGCTGCGGATGCAGCCAACCGCCGTATCCAGGTCGCCGTGGCCGCTGATCATCACAAACGGCGTATCGCCGTAGTGCTTCATAGCGTGGGCCAGTACTTCGAGCCCGTCGCGTTTGGGCATCTTGATGTCGCAGAGCACGAGGTCAAAACTGGACGCGTCAAGGGCCTCAATGGCTTGGTCGCCGTCTTCGGCTTCGTCGATTAGGTGCTTGGGGTCTTCGTTGAGTAGGATGTTTCGCAGCACGTTGCGAATCGCTTTCTCGTCTTCTACCAGCAGTATGCGCGCCATGGGCTTTGGGGGTCTTGAATGCTGCTCCACACACCTTCTTTCAAGGCGTAGCCGCTTAGGAGCATGCGGCGTGCATTAAGTCGGGCCAAAACTACGTCGATTTGCCGCGCACTGAAGTGCAGCGTTTCGGCCCGCATGGCGAGCATGCCAGGCATCAAAAGTCGTGCCTCGGTCGTGGCGGACTGCACCGCCTTGGAGGTCTCGTTCCATTGGTCCAGGGCGAATTCCGCCCGCGCTTGACCGAGTTCCAGTTCGGGCCGGCCATCGCGGTGGGCCATCACGTTGTACAGGGTGTCAAACGAGCCACTTGAGCCCACGAGCAGATCGCAGGGATAGGCCTCGAGTGCGCGCCAAAGCGGAGCGAATTCGGTCGCCATGTGGACGTCGATCTCGGCCCACTGCTGCGGGTTGGGCGGATCGTTGGGCAAAAAGTGTTCGTTGAGCCGGGTTACCCCCAGAGCGAAGCTCGCGGCCCACAGGTTTTGGCCCGCTTCGCGAACGATGAATTCGGTGCTTCCGCCGCCGATGTCCATAATGAGGTGGCGCTCGCTCAGCTCGGGCCACGCTTGGCCAACGCCTGCGGCGATGAACGCGGCCTCTTGGTCTCCGTCGATCACGTTCACGGGTTGCCCCGTTTCGCGCTCGATGCGCGCGGCCAGCTCGGCGCCGTTGGCGGTCGAGCGCATGGCCGACGTCGCAAAAGCGAAGCTCCGCGCCGCGCCGTAGGCGCGGGCGCTCCGCACGTGCTGGGCGACGGCTTCGACCGCCCGCTGGGCGGCCTCGGGCGTAATAACGCCGTCGCGCAAGCCTCCGGCGCCAAGACGAACCGCAACCTTATCGCTGAACACGAGGGCGCCGTCGGCGCTCCGCACCAGAAGGTTGAACGTATTCGTTCCCAGATCGAGAATAGCCGTGGCTCCGGTCGCGTTCATGCGCTTAAGGCTTCATGCGAATCCACTTCCAGAGGTCGGCGTAGGTCGGTTTTTTGCCGTAGCTCAAGATTCCGACGCGGTAAATCCGCCCAGCTAACCATACCGTACCCAAGAAGCCCAAAACCATCAGCGACATGCTCGCCGCCACCTCGTACCAGGGCACGCCAAACGGAAGGCGAATCATCATCGCAATCGGCGCCGAGAAGGGAATCATGGACAGCGCCACGGCGATCGGACCGTTGGGGTTTTCGATGATGCTCGTAGACAAAATAAACGTCAGCACCAACGGGAGCGTCAGCGGTAGCATGAACTGTTGCGTGTCGGTTTCGCTGTCGACGGCGGCGCCCACGGCGGCAAACAGCGCTCCATAAAACAGGTAACCCGAAAGAAAATAAAACACGAACATGCCGATCAAACCGGGGAGGTTGAGGCTCTCGAGGGTGCCAAGGGCTGCTTGGATTCCGTCGAGTTCGGGAGCCGCTTGACCCGCCGCACCCAGGGCGGCAACCTGCTGGGGATCGGGCGACAGCAGTCCGAGGGCGCCCACCGCCGTCGAGGCCGCGGCCGTCAGGGCGATCCAAATGGCGAACTGGAGCAGACCTACGCTGGCGATGCCCAAGATTTTACCCAGCATCAATTGGGTGGGCTTCACGCTGGTGACGAGGACTTCGACGATGCGCGAGGTTTTTTCTTCGATGACGCCGCGCATGATCTGGGCCGCATATAAAAAGGTGAAGAGGTAGATCAAGATTCCGCCAACAAAGCCAATTCCCGATTTGATTTCGGCGCCAGAGGCTTCGCTGCCTTCTTCGCTGAGCTCAAAAGCTTCCACCGTGGCCTCAGACTTGGCCTGGGTGACCACGGCCGGGTCAACGCCAAAGTGCCGCAGTTTGCCTTCGTAGGCGTAGCGCTCCAGCAGGCTCTCGAGCTCGCTTGCGATGCCCAGCGGCGCGGTGGTTTCGGTGTAGAGTTTGGCGTTTTTCAGGCTGAACTCGGGGTCGCTGTTCACCGATTCGGGCACGTAGAGCAGTCCGTCGACGTCTTCGCGCTCGCGCACAAGGGCAAGGGCCTGTTCCTCGGTGACCTCTTTGGGGTCGAAGTAGGCGAGTTGGGCGCCTTCGATGGACGGCGTTCCCGGCAGCACGTAGCTGTGGTCAACAACGATGAGGTTGAGGTCTTCGGCTTCGCTCGACATTGCGATGAGGGTCGGAGCCACCATGAGTCCGACAAACAGCACCGGGCCGAGCACGGTCATGACTAAAAAGCTCTTTTTGCGGATGCGCGTGGTGATTTCGCGCTGGGCTACGAGGAGAAACGGTTTCATGAGCCTTGAACGGTTTGGACAAACAAATCGTGGATGCTGGGCACCACCTCTTCAAATTGGTACACGTTGACGTGCGGAGCGAGCGCGGTCAAAAGGCGCGACGCGTCGTCGATTCCGCCGCGGAACTGGGCCACCACGATTCCCTCAGCTTCGCGGCGGTGGTCCGTGAGTTCAACGCCTTCGGGCAGAACAACGTCCTTCACGTCTGCACTGCGGTACCGCAGCACAAACTGCCCGGAGCGGTGGCGGTCCTTGAGTTCCTGAATGCTGCCGTGCAGCACGTTTTGCCCTTGGTTGACCAGGGCGATGTGGCTGCAGAGCTCCTCGACGCTTTCCATGCGGTGCGTTGAAAAGATTATGGTGCGGCCTTCGCGGTTGAGCCGAAGCATTTCTTCGCGGATCAGCTGGGCGTTAATGGGGTCAAATCCCGAAAAGGGCTCGTCAAAAATTAGGAGTTCAGGCTCGTGCAGCACGGTGGTGATGAACTGAACTTTTTGGGCCATTCCTTTAGACAGGTCGCTGACTTTTTTGTCCCACCAGCTCTGCAGTTCCCATCGTTCAAACCAGCTTCGCAGGCGCTGCTTGGCGTCGGTAGCGGAGAGTCCGCGCAGTTGAGCCAAGTACATGGCTTGTTCGCCCACCTTCATGCTTTTGTAGAGCCCGCGCTCTTCGGGAAGGTAACCGATGCGGCGCGCCGTTTCAGGTCCCAGGGGTTGGCCAAAGAGCAGGATTTCGCCTTCGTCCGGCGCCAAAATGCGGTTGGCGATGCGAATGAAGGTGGTTTTTCCGGCTCCGTTGGGTCCAAGGAGGCCAAAAAGGCTTCCGTGCGGAATTTCCATGTCGAGGCCGCGCAGGGCGTGGTGCGACGCGTACCGTTTGTGCAGGCCGGTGGCGGTGAGGGCGTTCATGCGAGTTGCGAGTTGCTGGTTGCTAGTTGCTGGTTTCTGGTTGCGGTTCGGACCACGAGGTTAAAAATCCGATGGCTTCGTCGACCGAGCGCACGGCGTCGACGACGAGGTAGCTGCGTTGGTCTTTTTGCTTCATTTGAAAGCGCTGCGGATTGCGCTGCAGGTCCCGCAAAAACTGACCCAAAACATGTTCCGGAATGCTGAACTGCGCGTCGTCGGGAAAGTAGGCCATGAGTTTGCCCGATTTGATGCGGATTTTTTCCATACCCATAGACTGGCCGAGCCAGCGAATGTGCAGCGAACGCAGCAGGTTTTCGGCCGCGGTTGGCAGGGGGCCGAAGCGGTCCACCAGCCCCAGGCGGTAGGCCTCGAGGGCCTCGGGTCCGGTTAGGGCGTCGAGTTCGCGGTAAATGCGCAGGCGTTCCTCGACCGAGTTTACGTAGGCGTCAGGCAACAGGAGTTCCCAGTCGGTGTCGAGTTGGCACTCCTTGGTTTGCGACCAGCCGCCGCGTTGGTCCTCATAGAGGTCTTTAAAGTCGGACTGCTTGAGTTCTTCCACCGCCTCGGCAAGCAGCTTTTGGTAGGTTTCAAAGCCTAAATCGTTGATGAAGCCCGATTGTTCCGCCCCCAAAAGGTCACCGGCGCCCCGAATTTCGAGGTCCCGAAGAGCGATTTTAAACCCAGAGCCAAGGTCGCTAAACTGCTCAAGCGCTTGCAGTCGTTTGCGGGCTTCTTCAGGTAGTCCGCCTAAGGGGGGCGAAACCAAGTAGCAAAATGCTTTGCGGTTGCTGCGGCCCACTCGTCCGCGCATTTGGTGCAAATCGCTGAGGCCAAACATGTGCGCGTCGAGAATGATGATGGTGTTGGCGTTGGGCACGTCGAGGCCGTTTTCGACAATCGTCGTACTCACCAGCACGTCGAAGCGGGCCTCCATGAATCCGAGAATGAGGTCTTCCATCTCGTGGCCGTTCATTTGGCCGTGCCCGGTGGCAATGCGAGCGTCGGGCACGAGCCGCTGCAGCATTCCGGCCACCTCGCTCAGGTTTTGGATGCGGTTGTTGATCACGTAAACCTGGCCGCCCCGGCTGAGTTCGTAGCTGATCGCGTCGCGCAGCCGCTCCTCGTTGAACCCAATCAGGTAGGTGTCGACGGGCTGGCGGTTGGGGGGCGGAGTGGTCATGACGCTTAGGTCCCGCGCCGACATGAGCGAAAACTGCAGGGTGCGCGGAATCGGCGTGGCCGACAGCGTCAGCGTGTCTATGTTCGCTTTAAACGTTTTAAGCTTGTCCTTCGCGTTGACGCCGAATTTCTGTTCCTCGTCGATGATCATCAGTCCGAGGTCTTTGAATTTCAGGTCCTTACCGAGTATGCGGTGGGTGCCGATCACGATGTCGATTTTACCTTCTTCGAGGCCCTGCAGTAGCGCTTTCGTTTCTTTGGCGCTTCGCGATCGGTTGAGGTAGTCGATCCGCGCGGGCAACCCGTCCAACCGCTTCGAGAACGTGCGAAAGTGCTGAAATGCCAGCAACGTCGTCGGAACCAGCACCGCCACTTGCTTGCTGTCGGCCACGGCCTTGAAGGCGGCGCGCACGGCGATTTCGGTCTTGCCAAAACCCACGTCGCCGCAAATCAGGCGGTCCATGGGAATGGTCGATTCCATGTCGGCCTTCACGTCGGCGGTGGCCTTCATCTGGTCGGACGTGTCTTCGTAGGCAAACGAGGCTTCGAGTTCGTGCTGCAGGTAGCTGTCGGGGCTGTAGGCAAAACCCTTGGCTTCGCGCCGCTCCGCATACAGCTTGATCAGGTCAAATGCGACCTCTTTCACGCGGCGCTTCGTCTTGCTCTTGGCGTTTTGCCACGCCGGCGAACCCAACTTGCTCAGCGACGGCTCCGTGCCCTCTTTGGTCGCGTAGGGCGAAATCTTGTGCAGGCTGTGGATGCTCACGTACAGCACGTCGCTGTCGCGGTACACCAGCTTAATGGCCTCTTGCTTGACGCCGCCGACGTCGATCTTTTGCAGCCCGCCAAATTTGCCGATTCCGTGGTCGATGTGCGCCACAAAGTCCCCCACTTGAAGCGCGTTAAGCTCTTTAAGCGTTAACGCTTGGGCTTGCTCGTGCTGGTCGCGTATCGTGAAGCGTTGGTAGCGCTCAAACAGATCGTGGTCCACGTACGCAATAAGGCCGGCCGCCGGATCTTCCCAGCCGCGGTGCAGGGCCCCGTCGATCCAGTTCACCTCGAGGCCCTCGTGCTGGTCCTGCAGTATGGCCTTGAGCCGCTCGCGCTGGCTCTCTTGCCCGCACATCACCCAGAGCGCGCGCCCCGCTTTTTGGTGGGCGTCGAGGGTTTGGGCGAGCAGGTCAAACTTCTTGGCAAAAGCGGGTTGGGCCAGGGTTTGCCATGAGGCGGACTCGCTCGGCGCCCCGTCCACCGCGAAGCCGCGACTGCCCAGCTCCCGGTCCCACTCGGTTCCGCGCAGGTAAAGCTCGTGGGGTTCGAGCCGCCGCACCACGCTGTGCAGTCCGACAAAGGCCTCTTCGGCCAGGCGGTAGACCCGGTCGAGCTTTTCGAGGGCCACGTCGGGCCGTTCGACCCAAACCAGGGCCTGAGGACCGGCATAGGCCGTGAGCGACTCGCGGCGTTCGGCACTGGACTTGTCTTCGACGTTCGGAACCAGGGTCATGCGGTCCACGCGCTCCAGCGTGAGCTGGTCGACCACGTCAAACGTGCGGATGCTTTCGACTTCAGAGCCAAAAAACTCCAGTCGGTGGGGTTCGGGGTGGGCAAACGAGAACACGTCGACGATTCCGCCCCGAACCGCAAACTGGCCGGGCTGCTCTACAAAGTCTACCCGCTCAAAGTGGAGCTCAAAAAGGTACTCGTTTAAAAAACTCACGTCGAGGCGGGCGCCCACGGCGACCTCCATGCTCCGTGCGTCGAGTTGGCCGCGCGTAATAACTTTTTCGGCCAGTGCTTCGGGGTAGGTGACCACCGCCACGGGCCGGTCGCTCCGCAGGCGGTCCAGCACTTCAGCCCGCAGGCCGATGTTGGCGTTGTCCACCTGGTCGCGGTCGGCGTAGGGGCGACGGTAGGAATCCGGAAAAAATAGGACCGACCCCGCCGGCAGCAGCTTTTGGAGGTCGTTAAAAAAGTAGGCGGCCTCTTCTTTGTCGCTGCGCACGACGATCGCGCTGCGCTTGAGCTCCTGCACTGCCGAGGCGGCAACCACTGAGGCGAGCGAACCCGCCACGCCCGAAAGTGCCACGCGCGTTCCGCTCGACGCGGTCGCCCAATTGCGAAGAAACTCGTTCAAGCGGCGGTCGCCGCGGTAAATGCTTAACAGTGAATTGGGTTCGGCCACAAATAGCTTCAGCCGCGAAGAAATCCCTCGGCTTCGAGGACCATCGCGGTGGAGCCGGCAAAGTACGGCACCCGCTGGTGAAGTTCCTCGGGCTTCAGGTCCAAAGTGCGCTGAAACCCGTCGGTGGCCCGTCCGCCCGCCTGCTCGGCGATAAAAGCGAGCGGATTGCACTCGTACAGCAGGCGCAATTTGCCCTTCGGACTCTTCGTGCCGGTGGGGTAGATGTAGATTCCGCCCTTGATCATGTTGCGGTGAAAATCGCTAACAAGCGAACCGATGTAGCGCGACGTGTAGGGCCGGTCGGTGGCCGGGTCCAGCTCCTGGCAGTACTTGATGTAGCGCTTGACGCCGTCGGGAAAGTGCACGTAGTTGCCCTCGTTAATCGAGTAAATCACGCCGCGTTCGGGCATGCGGATGTTCTCGTGGCTGAGCAAAAAGGTTCCGAGCGACGGGTCGAGCGTAAAACCGTGCACGCCGTGGCCCGTGGTGTAGACAAGGATCGTTGACGAGCCATAAATCACGTAGCCCGCAGCCACCTGGGCGCTGCCCGGCTGCAAAAAGTCCTCGAGCTGCACGGGCGTGCCCACCGGGGTTACCCGACGGTAAATGCTAAAAATGGTCCCGATCGACACGTTGACGTCGACGTTGCTCGAGCCGTCGAGCGGATCCATGGCCACAACGTATTTGGCGTTGGCGTGAATCGGGTCGGTAAAGGCGATAAAGTCTTCGAGCTCCTCAGAAGCGACGCCGGCGACCTCGCCGCGCTGGCGCAAAGCCTTGATAAACACATCGTTGGCGTAAACGTCGAGCTTCATTTGGCGCTCGCCCTGCACGTTGTCGTCGTCGGTGGCGCCGAGAATATCGGCGATTCCGGCTCGGTTGATTTCGCGGTTGACGACTTTGGCGGCCAAGCGAATGGCCGAAAGAAGGGCGGTCAGCTCCCCTTTGGCGTAGGGAAACATTTCTTGGTTTTCGACCAAGTATTCGCCCAGCGTAATAGCGCGTGCTGCACTCATTTCGTGGTTATCATGGGTTGCAGTAAAGATAGCGGAATCGCTGTACTTTCGCCCTGTGGAGGCCCATTCCGTGGAAATAATGATTCGCAAAGCCACCGTGGCCGACGTGCCGGCGGTGCTTGGATTGGTTCGGGTTCTGGCGGAATTTGAGCGCGCCCCCCACGAAGTCACGCTTACTGAGGCTCAAATGGTCGCCGACCTGGAGGCCCAGCACTTTGACGCCTGGTTGGCCTGGAACCCCCAAGGCGAGGCCGCGGGTCTGGTCCTCTGCCACCGGCGCTACTCGACCTGGAAGGGCCTTACCGCCCACCTCGAAGACCTGGTGGTGCTCGAAGCCTACCGCGGCAAGGGACTGGGTCGCCGCCTGCTCGAAGTGGCGGTAGCCTGGGCACAATCCCTAGGGGCCCAGCGCCTGCATTGGGAGGTGCTCGACTGGAACCAGCCCGCAATCGACTTTTATGAGGGCCTCGAAGCCGACCTTAACCGCGATTGGATTCCGTGCCGGTTGGCAGGCGAAGCCCTTTACCAGTTCACCTTTCGATACCCCCGCACCCAGTGAGTACGTGGTCCATTTTTAAGTTCGGCGGCGCCTCGGTCAAAGACCCCGAGGCCCTGCGCAACGCCGTGCGCCTGGTGCGCGAATACGGAACCCATCCGCTGCTTGTTGTCGTTTCGGCGATGGGCAAAACCACCAACGCCCTCGAGCGCTACATCCAGGCTCGGGAGTTGGGAGACACCGCCGCCGCCGTGGAGCTCGACGGCATTAAAGCCTTTCACGGCCAGATGGCGCGCGACCTGGGTCTGCTCGACACCGAGCTTCAGGCCCAACTTGACGCACTTTGGGCCGCGGCCGAGCGCGTGGACTCACTTCAAGCCTACAACCCGCGCTACGACGCGGTCGTTTCGCTGGGAGAACTGGCCTCGTCGCGCATCCTCGCCGCGGCGCTGAAGGCCGACGGTCAGGACGCGGCCTGGCTCGACGCCCGCGAGGTCTTGGCCACCGACGCCGTCTACCGCCGGGCCACGGTCGATTGGGCCCAAACTGCTTCCCGCACCGCCCAAGCGCTGGCCCAGCCCGCTGGGGTCACCGTGACCCAGGGATTTATTGGCGCCGCGCCCGACGGCAGCACGACCACCCTGGGCCGAGAAGGCTCCGACTACAGCGCGGCCATTTTCGCCAACGTGCTCAAGGCGAGCAGCTTGAGTATTTGGAAGGACGTGCCTGGAATGCTCAGTGGCGACCCCAAGGTGTTTCCGTCGGTGGTCCGCCTCGAGCAGGTTCCCTACCGCGAAGCCATCGAACTGGCGTTTTATGGCGCGAGCATCATCCACCCCAAAACCATTCAGCCCCTGGAGCAGGGCGGAACCACCCTCCGCATTCGCTCCTTCGTCGACCCCGACGCCCCCGGAACCGAAGTGGGCCCCTTTGCCGCCCTGACGCCGGAGGTTCCGTGCTGGATTCGCCACGAAAACCAGGTGCTGATTGACGTTTCGAGCCGCGACCTCAGCTTTTTGTCTGAAGGCCACCTGAGTGAGGTGTACCGAATTTTTGCCGAAGAAGGGCTGCTGGTGCGCGCCGCCCAGCACACGGCCCTGTCGACCCGGTTTGCGGTGAACGACGACCGTGTGGCCGTTCCGCGCGCCCTCGAACGCCTCAACGGCCCCTACCGCGCCACCGCGGAGCACGGACTGCGGCTGACCACCGTGCGCCGCCCCGACGCCGATTCGCTGGCGACGCTGCTCGCGGGCGGGCCGCTGCGCATGGTGTTACGAAATCATGAAGTCGCCCAGGTGCTGACGGCACCGAACTAACTTTGCCGCATGACGACCAAGCCGCTGATTTCCATCGACGAAGTACGCGGCTTCTTGGGCTGGGCCCCGGCCGCCCGACCGCTGCTGTGGCTGGTCTTCGCGCTCCTCGGGTGGCACCGCCTCAATCGAGTCTACGCCCGCTACGCCGACCGCAAAGGGCCTGAATTTGCGCAGGCCCTGCTCGCTTCGCGCGGCATCAAACTCCGGTACTTTCCGAGCGACCTGGACCGAATTCCGCGTTCGGGGGGCGTCGTTTTTGCCGCCAACCACCCCCTGGGAGCCATGGATGGCCTCGCCCTGCTCCAAACCATAGCCGCCGTGCGCCCTGACGTGCGGCTGATCGGCAACGCCCTGCTCGAGCGCATTGCGCCGTTGAGGCCCTACCTGATTGGAGTGGTTCCGTTTGAAGGCGCGCACCGCAACCCGGTGGCTTCGGGCCGCGGACTCCTCGAAGCCCAAAAATGGGTCGAAGAGGGCGGAGCGCTCGTCATTTTTCCCGCCGGCGAGGTGTCTTCGTGGTCGCCCGGGCGCTGGGGCGTGCACGACCGCCCGTGGCCCCGCGCCAGCCAGCGCTTTTTGCGCGAGGTGGGGGCTCCCGTTATGCCGGTCGACGTGCGGGCCTCGCTGTCGTGGTACTTCTACGCCCTCGGCCTGCTCGGTCCTTGGGTGCGCACCGTGCTGCTACCGATCGAAGCGGTGCGTCCGCGCTGGTTTTTTAGCGTCGACCTGCGCTGGGGCAAGCCGCTCAAGCCCGAGGCGGACCAGTCCGCCCAAGCTTTTGCCGACCTAATTCGCCAACGCCGGCGCCAGCTGCGCACCGTCAAGCCCAAAAAGGCCCGCCGCTGGAAGTTTAAGCTCTTTGCGTTGCGGCGTCTGGAGCCGATTGCGCCTGAGGGGTCCGCGCCAGAAATCGCTGCCGAACTCGCTGCGCTCCCGGCCGATGCGGTGCTCACGCGGCACCGGGACCTCGCGGTGTACCTCGCCAAGGGCAGCTCGGTTCCGGCGGTGGTTCAGGAACTGGGCCGGCTTCGCGAAATCACGTTTCGCGGCGTAGGCGAGGGCAGCGGTCGTGCCCGCGACCTCGATCCGTTTGACGCCCAGTACCACCACTTGGTACTTTGGAACGAGTCCGAGCAGACTATTTGGGGCGCCTACCGCTTGGGATTGGGCTTTGAACTCTACCCCCAGGGCGGAATTCGCGCATTTTACCTCAGCGGATTTTTCAGGATTCGGCGCGAAGCCCACCGCTTTTTTGCCCAGTCGCTCGAAATGGGCCGCGCCTTTGTGGTCCCCGAAGCCCAGCTCAAGCCCATGCCGCTGTACCTCTTGTGGAAGGGCATCGTGCACGTGCTCCTGCGCCACCCGGGCCAGCTGCGGTATGTAGTGGGTTCGGTGTCGGTCTCCAACACGTATTCGCGCCACAGCCAAGCAGTGATGCTCGGATTCTTAAACCAGCACTTTAGGGACGCCTACTGGGCGCGCTATGTTTTGCCCCGCAAGCGGTTTCGTCTGCGCCTCAGGCCGCGCGACCGCGAGCTCATTGCCCACAGCGAGCCCGCTGATCTTCAGCGATTTGACCGCCTGATTGCCGACATTGAGCCGCACAACCTTCGGTTTCCTGTGCTGATTAAAAAATACGTGGGTCAAAACGCCAAGGTCATCGCGTTTAACCGCGACCCGGAGTTCAATACCGTGGACGCCCTAATGTATATGGATGTGAGCGAGTTGCCCAGCGAAACGCTCAAGCCGGTGCTCGAGGAGCTCGACGCGGCTCAGTCCCAGGTGTAGATTGAGTACAGCATTCCAAGGCGAATCTGCAGCAAGACGTCTCCGCCTTCTTGGTCGGGGCGGGTAAAGCCTTCGAGGCGATCGCCCGTAACGCTTTGAAGGATGCCCTCGGCAAACCACGACCAGTGTTCGCTGACGCGGTGCGTGACGCCGATTCCGCCACCCAGCGCGGGGCTGATGTTGGTGCCCTCGTGAAATTCGGTGTCGCCCGGGTAGGGAACGTTGGTGGCAAACTTCGACTGGCTGAGCACGCTCGAAACCTGAGCAAACCAGTACGGAGCTGACGGGTTGCGCTTCCAGTAGCGGCCGTAGGGCACGGCGAAGTTGGTGATTCGCAGGCTCGGCTGCAGGTAGGTAGAGCGAACGTCGATTCCGGTAAAACCGTTTACGCCTTCGGTTGACTGCGCATACACGCTGCCGTAGGCCAGGCCGGTGCTGAGGTCCCAGCGCGAATTCAGTTGAAAGCCGAGGCTGAGCGCAGCGTGGGCGCGGGCCTCGCTGGCGGCGGCGGCAAAAGATCCGCCGTTAAAATCTCCCGCGTAGGTTGAGCTGCCAAAGCCTCCACGAATGCTGACGGCTTGAAACGAACGTTGGGCAAATGCGGAGGCGCTGAACGTCAGAGCCAAAACGAGGTAGGTAGAGCGCATGGGAGCGAAGATAATCATTGCGGCGGAAGCTTAGCGCCCTTGGCCTTCGGCCGACTAAAGCGCCGCCCACAACCAGACCCTAGCACAAAAAAAAACCGGCCCACGCGGGCCGGCCTCCTATGCTTGATTGGGGATTGGGCCCCTTACTTAACGGCCAAAAACTTGGTCGTAACCTGGCCGTTGGCGCCATACAAGATCATGTACTGCTGGCTTTGGTCGGCGGCGGTGGTCATCCACAAGCCAACTTTTTTGCCGTGCACGTACTGGCCTTGGACTACGGCCACGCCGTCTTCGGTGTACAGCGCATACGAACCGTGGCGTTGGCCGTCGCGGTAGTACCCGCGCTCCTTAATCTGCCCGTTCGAATAATACTTCGTGATCTCCGTGCGGTCGCCAAAATCGGCGACGGTTACGCGTTCATTCGCGGTTGCGGTGGGTTCGGGGCGCAGGTCCTGAGCTTGAGCGATCAAGCCGGATGTCAACAGCGCCACTAAAAGGATGTTCTTGTTCATGGCGTCCGTATGTTAAGTTAACGTTATTCAAAGTTAACAAAAAATTAACATTACGCAACATTCGCGATGCGATTCACTAAAATTTTGGCCATTCGGGCAAAAGCTTGGGTGCTCCAGCCGGCTATGTGTGGCGTAATCAGCACATTAGGCTGATCCAGTAGTTCGCTCCAAAACGACGAAGCCTCGTTCAAACCCTCGAGGTTGGGCTTTTCGAGGTCGACCACGTCGAGTCCGAGTCCGCGAATTAGGCCGCCGTTCAGCGCGCGCCAGGCGTCTTCGAGCGGCAAAATGTTGCCGCGGCTGGTGTTGATGACCCAAGGTTGGCGGGCACACTGCTGCCAAAAGGCGTAGTCAGCGTACCCCTTGGTTTCGGGCGATAGGGGTAGGTGCAGGCTGATCACGTCGCACTCCGCCTGGATTTGGGCGAGGGTGGCCTCGCCCTCGAAGCCGGTGCGGTAGGCGTCGTGGGCCAAAACGCGCAGTCCAAGGCCGCGAAGCAGGGCGGCGAAGGCCGGGCCGGTATGGCCGTACCCGATAATGCCGACGGTGGCTCCGGCAAGTTCCCAACCGGTGTTGCTGGAGCGGTTCCATTGTCCGGCGGCGACTTCGCGGGCCGACCAGGTCACGCGCTTGGTGAGGCTGAGCAGGAGGCCGAGGGCGTGTTCGGCGACGGCGGGGGCGTTGCCCTCGGGCGCAGACAGGCAGGCGATTCCGCGGGCCGCGGCGGCAGCGCAGTCGATGTGCTCCATTCCGCTGCCGAAGCGGGCGATCCACTTGAGCTGGGGGGCGCGGTCCAGCAGGGCGGCGTCGACGGCGAGGCGTCCGCGCAGAACGAGGCCGGTGGCCGACGACATGGGCAAGTCAGGCAACGCCACCGCATAGCAGCGGTCCAGCACGTAGCCCAGCGCCGAAAGGCCGTCTTCGAGAATAGGGTGGGTGGTGTCGACCAGAAGGGCCCTCATCCGAGCAGCGCGTTGGCGATGGCAAAGTAGATGCTCAGCCCCAAGATGTCGTTGGTCGTCGTAATGAACGGGCCGGTGGCCAAGGCGGGGTCAATGCCGTAGTGGTTGAGGGCCCAGGGCACGGCGGTTCCGAAGAGCGACGCAAAAATGATCACGCTGAGCAGCGAAATTCCGACTGCGACCGCAAAGAGCAGCCCGTGGCCCACGGCCCAGGAGTAGGCGAGAATGGCTAGGGCGCAAAGGAGTCCGTTCAAAAGCCCCACGCCCAATTCGCGCGAAAGCCGCGACCACAGGGTGCCGGGCATGTTGGAGTTGGCGAGGCCCTGAACGACAATGGCCGAGGACTGAACGCCGACGTTGCCGCCCATGGCTCCGATTAGGGGTATAAAAAAGGCCAGTTGGGGCAGGAGCGAAAGCTCGCCTTCGTTGCGGCCGACGACCGTGGAGGTCAAGATTCCGCCCACAAGGCCCACCATGAGCCACGGCAATCGCGCCCGAGTCATTTCAAACAGGCCGTCGCCGGCCTCAACTTCGTCGGACAGACCCGACAGCAGCTGGTAGTTGCTGTCAGCCTCCTCCTGAATCACGTCGACCACGTCGTCGATGGTGATGCGGCCCAGCAGGCGACCCATGTCGTCGACCACGGGCACCACAAAGAGGTCATACTTTTTCATGATACGGGCGACTTCGACCTCGTCGGTGGTCGAGGTCACCGAGCGCACGCTGCGGTCGTAGACTTCGGCGATGGGCGTGCGGGCTCCGGTGGTGAGGAGCTTTTTGAGCGAAAGCGAGCCTAGTAAAATGTCGTGGTCGTCGACCACGTAGACGGCGTGCACCACCTCAACTTCTTCCGCCTGGCGGCGCATTTCGCGCACGCATCGGCTGACGGTCCAGTTCTCGTTGACCTGCACGAGCTCGGTGGCCATCAGGGCGCCGGCGGTGCCCTCGGCATGGGTTAAGAGGTCGGCCAGGTCTTTGGCGTACTCGACGTCTTCGATGTTTTGTAGGACCTCGCGCTTTTTTTCCTCTGACAGGTCGGCCATTAGGTCGGCGGCGTCGTCCGAATCGATGTTCTCGAGGACGACCTCAGCGATCTCTTTACCGGTAAAGTTCTCGAGAATCTCCGACTGTACCTCGTCGTCAAAATAGACGAGGATGTCGGTCCAGCGTTCGGCCGGCAGCAACTGCAGCATCGCCAGCACCTCGGTGGTTTCGAGATCTTGGGCGATTTCGGCCACGTCGGCCGAGTGCATGCCTTCGAGCAGGTCTACGACGGCGGAATCCTGCCGGTCAGCTAGCAGGCGGCGTAGTTCAGCGCGGTGGGTCGTAGTCGGTGTCATGGCGCAAGGCGTGGGCCAGCGCGATGAATTGGTCGACGCGGAGCTGTTCGGCCCGCAGCGAGGCCACCGATTCCAGCGCGCTTGGCGCGCTAAAGGTAAGGCTTTTCAGCGCGTTGCGCAGGGTTTTGCGCCGCTGGCCAAAGGCCGTCTTCACCACAAGAGCCAGGTCGCGGTACGGAACCGTAGGAGCCTCAGCCAGGCGTTCGAGGCGGATCACGGCCGACTTCACCTTGGGCGGCGGATCAAACGCCCCCTCGTTCAGCGTGAACAGGTAGTCGCAGCGGTAGTAGGCTTGGGCCAGCACGCTGGTGATCCCGAATTCCTTGCTGCCGGGGCCGCTGCAGATGCGCACGGCCACTTCGCGCTGAAACATGCCGACCATCTCGGGAATGCGGTCGCGGCGGTCGAGCATCCAAAAAAGAATTTGGGTCGAAATGTTGTAGGGGAAGTTGCCGACCAGCGCAAACGGCGCCTCGGCCAGCTCGGCGGGCTCTTGCCAGCGCAGAAGGTCGGCGTGGTGCAGCCGGGCGCTGAGCTGCGGAAACTTGCTCTGCAGTACCGGAATGCTCTCGCGGTCCAGTTCCACCGCGTGCAAGGTGAGCGGACGCTGCAGCAGGTACTGGGTCAGCACGCCGGTTCCGGGTCCGACCTCAAGGGCTTGGCGGCACTCCGCGAGCGTCAGGGCCTCGGCAGTGCGCTGGGCGGCGCTCAAATCCCTCAAAAAGTGCTGGCCCAGCTGTTTTTTAGCGCGGATTTCGGCCATTACGCGGTCGGAGTTAAGAGCCCGGCGCGGCGGAGCAGCGCCTCAGGCTGGGGTTGGCGTCCGCGGAACGCGACATAAAGGTCCATGGGGTCGACGGTTCCGCCCGACTCGAGCAAGGTGCGGAACCGCGGCGCGGCCTGGTCCGGAGCCTCTCGAAAAAACCCGTACGCGTCGGCATCGAGTACCTCGGCCCATTTGTAGCTGTAGTAGCCGGCGCTGTAGCCTCCGGCAAAAATGTGGCTGAAGCTGGGCGAAATGTAGCTGCCGTCCACCGCGGGCCACAGGTCCACCGAGGCGAAGGCTTCGCGCTCGAGCTGCTCGAGGTCGGACGGAGCCGTGCGCGCGTCGTGCCAGGCCATGTCCAGCAGTCCGAACCCAAGCTGACGCAGCGTCGCCAAGCCCTCCAAAAATGTTTGGCTCTGGGCCAGGCGCGCGACCAAGTCGGCCGGCATGGCCTCGCCGGTGGCGTAGTGTCGGGCCCATTGGGCGAGCTCGGTGGGCTCGTAGCACCAGTTTTCCATGATCTGCGACGGGAGCTCTACAAAGTCCCAGCGCACCGAGGTTCCAGTGAGGCTGGCGTAGGATCCGCGGCCCAGCATGCCGTGCAGGCCGTGTCCAAACTCGTGAAACAGCGTCAGCACCTCGTTGAACGTCAGCAGGGCCGGAGCCTCAGCGGTCGGCTTGCTGAAGTTGCCCACAAGGCTGACCACGGGGCGCACTTCGCGTCCGCGTTCGTCGGTGCAGGCCGAGCGGTAGCTGGTCATCCAGGCTCCGGCGCGCTTGCCTTTGCGGGGGTGCCAGTCGGTGGTCAGGTGGGCGATGAACTGCCCGGCGGAATCCCACACCTCCCAGGCTTGGGCGTCAGGGTGGTAGGTGGGGTTGTGCGGAGCCGGCTTCACCTCAAGCCCATAAAGCCTGCGCGCCACGTCAAAGGCCCAAGCTTCTACGGTGGGCAGCGCAAAGTAGGGTTTGGTTAACGCGTCGTCAAAGTCTAGCGTCGCCAGCTTGTAGCGTTCGGTGGTAAAGGCAACGTCCCAGCGCTCTAGTTGGGGCAATCCCAGTTCGCGGGCGGCAAAAGCGCGGAGTTCCGCTGCTTCGCGCTCGGCGGCCGGCTTGGCTTTAGCACGCAGATCCGTCAAAAACGCATGAACCGTTTCGGGGGTCGACGCCATGCGTTCGGCGAGCACATACTCGGCGTGGCTCGCAAAACCGAGCAGCTGCGCCCGTTCCAGGCGCTTGGCGGCCAAGTTCAGCACCCGATGGCGGTTGTCGCGGTCGTCGCCGCGGGCTCCGCGCTGGGCGTAGGCGCGCCAGAGCTGTTCGCGCAGTTCGCGATCTTCGGCATAGGTCATGAAGGCCAGGTAGTTGGGCGCGTCGAGCGTGGCGGCATAGGGGCTGTTCAGCCCGTGCTGCTTGGCGGCCTCTGCAGCCTGTTCGAGGGCCCAGTCGGGCAGTCCGGCGGGTGCGTCGGTCAGCGCTAAGTGCCAGTTTTCGGTGTCTTTGAGCAGGTTGTCGCTGAAGGTTAGCCCTTCGGTTCCCAGCTCCTGGTCCAGTGCGAGCAGCGTGGCTTTGCCGGCGGAATCCAAGCGTGCCCCGTGCCGTTCAAACGCCTTAAGCGTTTTGTCGTGCAGCATGCGGTCCTCAGCCGAAGCACCGTCCGGCAGTACTACCGCCGAAACGCGTGCAAAGAGCGCTTCATTCGTCAGCGTCGCGTTGCCGAGGGCGGCCAGCTTGGGCTGTACCACGCGGGCTAATTCCTGAAGTTCGGGCGTCGAAGCCGCGCTCAGCGCATTGAACAGCAGCGTTGTTTGGGCGTCGAGCACATAGGTCATGCGCTCCAAGGCCACCGTGACCGATTCAAAGGTCGCGGGCGCCGCATCATGGGCCAGTCGCTCGAGCTCGGCGTAGGCGCCGGCGAGGGCCTCGTCGATGCGCCGACCGAGCTCAGCGGCCTCGGGGGCTGCGGTTTCGAGCGCTGAGGCATAGCCTGCGAGGTAGGCATAGGGCGGCGTCAGCAAACCGTCGGCGCATTCGGTCGCGGCGGCGATAATTCCTTCGGGGTCGCCGGCCAACCACTGGGGCCAAACGTGGTCGATGAAGGCGCGCCCAAAACCTTCGGTGGCGTCGGCGGGCACCTGGCTGGGCAGGTTGTCCACGGCCAGCACGCCAAGGCTTTTGGGGGTTCCGAGGGCGACTTCGAGGCCTGTGGTCGGGTCCCACGCATAAAACGGATCGTCGCCCTTGCTCGCCCGCAGGGTGCAGGGCACGGGGCCAGCGATGTCGCACGAAATGTCTCCGACGAATTCGAGGCGGTTACCGGGGCGAAGCACGTCGTCGGCCGTGAAGAAGGCGGGTCCGCCCTCGGCATAAAAGTGGCACGGAACATACACGGTCGCCACCGCCAAGTAGGGCGCCAAGGTCGAGCTGTAGCGGTGGGGTTCGGTGCGGAACTCGTGGCGGTCAAAACCGCCGTCGGTCGTCCGCGCCGCGTAATCGTTGGCCTCGAGCACCGTGAAGCAGGGGCCGGGGGCGCCTGCTAAAAAGTTCGAAGGCGAAACCGAAGCAAACCCTGCGGCGTGCAGCATTTCGGCGGCTCCGCGTCCGACGCGACCCGAACCGGTCAGTACGACCCGGGCGTCGGTGGGCCAGGAATGCTGGGCGAGTTCGGCCTTCAGCGCTGCTACACGGCCCAGCTGAAGCGCCGGCGGAACGGACCAGGCTTTGCGCTGCAGGCCCCATCCGCGCAGGGTTTCGTACACGCCGACGAGTCCGGCATACTCGCCAAAGCCGATTAATCGCTGTCCGCGCTGGCGAAGCAGCTCCCAGTCGATCAGGCGCACGCGGGCGTCAAGGCAGGCGCGCAGCAGCCCGCGGTTGTAGGGCTGGCCCTTGTAGGTGTGGCTGAAGAAAAAATGCGTTCCGCCGGCGACGAGGTGGGCGGGCGGAACCTCTTTGACGCTCAAAATCAGTTCGGCGGCGCTCAGGTCTTCGGTGAGCACGCAGCCAGCCTCGGCATAGTCGGCGTCGGGAATGGCCCGCACGCTGCTGGGCTGCACCCAAATGCGCCAATCGGGATGGCGATCGAGCAGCTCCCGGCACTGCGCGGGATTCAGCACGGCACGCTGGTCAGAAGGCTTCTTGCCTTCGCGGAGTAAACCAAGAATTCGCATGCTTCAAAGGTAGCCCCGCGCGGAGCTCGCGGCAGGGGCGGCGGTGCGCAAAATGCCTTAAAGCGACGAGGTCGCGGCTTCTTCGGGTGCGGCAACCTGGGACTCGGGAACGGCCGCGGGCTCGAAACGGAACGGAATTCCGCGGCGAGCACCCACAAACCGGCGCTCGTAGTAGGCCTGGCCGACCCAGTTCTCGATGAGCACCCCGCTGTGGGTGGCCGAGTGCAGCATCAGGATTTTGCCGTCTTCGATGCCCACGCACAGACCGACGTGGCCGATGCTGCCGGCTCCGCGCCCTTCAAAAAGCAAAAAATCGCCGACGCGAATGCTGTCGCGCTTCACGGGATTGCCCCAGGTGGCGTAGGATGAACTGCTCGCGGGCATCGTGTAGCCGTAGGCGCGGAACAGGTGCTTTTGGAGCCCGGAGCAGTCGAAGCCCCCGGGGTTTTGTCCTCCGGCCCGGTAGGTGTGCCCCAAAACCTCTTCGTATCGGTCGACCAGCGCCGTCCACGAAACGGTGTCGCGCGGCAGCGCGTCGTTCCGCCCCCACGCAAGGGAGGGGAGGGCCGCAAACGCGATGAGGAGCACGAGGTTTTTCATAAGGGATGGTGAATTTAGCACCGGGCCGCTTTTCACGCAAAGCATGTGCCGTAAATTCGCCGGACTATGAAAAAAGTGCTTTTGACCCTCGCCGTGGCTTCGGCCGCACTGGGCGCGGCCGCCCAAGATTTGTTCCGCGTCGGTACCAAAACGGTAACGCGCCCCGAGTTCAATTACGTGTACGGCAAAAACAAAGACGTTGGGGCCAACATCGACCCCAAAACCGAGGCCGAGTACCTGCAGCTTTATGTGCAGTTTAAGCGCAAGGTCGCCTTTGCCGAGTCGTTGGGGCGCGACACCATGCCCTCGTTTAAGGCGGAATACGACGGCTACTACAAGCAGCTGCTGAAGCCCTACTTGACCGACAAAAGCGTCGACGCGCGCCTGGTCGATGAGGCCTATGAGCGCATGCAGTTTGACGTGCGCGCCAGCCACATCATGGTTGATTGCGCCGAAGACGCCAGCCCCAGCGACACGGCCAAGGCCTACAAGCAGATCCTGGCGATCAAGGAGCGACTCAACCGCGGTGAAACGTTTGAGAATTTGGCCGCATTGAGCACCGACACCTACTCGGCTTCGCGCGGCGGAGACCTCGGGTGGTTTACCGTGTTTGGCATGGTGTATCCGTTTGAAACGGCGGTGTATTCCGCCCCTGAAGGTCAGGTTGTCGGACCCATACGCACCCAGTTCGGTTACCACTTAATTAAGAAGACCGCGCAGCGCGCGGCCCGCAACACGATGACGGCCGCCCACATTTTGGTGCTCGACACCGAGTCTGACCCCAATCCCAACGCTGAGAAGCAGATTCGCGACGTGTACGCCAAGCTTCAAGCCGGCGAGCCCTTTGCGGCCGCGGCCCTGAAGTACAGCGAAGACCCCACGACCGCCAAGCAGGCCGGCCGTTTGGCGCCGTTTGGCATCAACCAAATGCTGCCCGAATTTGAAGATGCCGCGTTTGGCCTGAGCGACGACGGTACCTACAGCCAGCCGATCAAGACCAAGTTGGGGTGGCACATCGTGCAGCGCATCAACCGCACTCCGCTGCCGTCGCGCAGCGAGGCTGAGCGCCAGCTGAGCCAGAAGATTCGCCGCGACGAGCGGTCCAACGCCTCAGAGCGAGCTTACCTCGAGCGCCTTAAGCGCGACTACCAGTTTGCGGCCGACGCGCGCAGCTGGGAGCGCCTGCAGTCCGCCCTTGAGAAGGGCAAAGGTGTGGAGAAGGCCGCCAAGGCGACGCTGTACACCTACCGCACGGCCGTGCACCCCAACGGCCGCGAGCTGCGCGGAACCGACGCGCTGGCGACGCTCCGCAAGCCGCTCGAGACCAAGGTCGATCGCGCGACCTCGGCCAAGCGCCTCAACGAATGGGTTAAGGGCATCGTGCTTGAGGAGGCCGAGAAGCTGCTCCCCATCGAAAACGCGGAGTTTCGCTACCTGGCCCAGGAGTACCGCGAGGGAATTCTCGTGTTTGAGCTCACCCGAGAGTACGTTTGGGACAAGGCCGCGACCGACACCGTGGGACTAAAAGCCTTTTATGAGGCGAATTTGGCCAACTACCAGTGGCCCGAGCGGGTCACGGGCAGCGTGCTGAGCAGCAGCAACCTTACGGCCCTCAAGAAGGCCGCCGACCTCGGACGCCAAAACGTGCCCATTTCGAAGATTGACAAGGTCATCAACGCCAAAGACGAGGTGGTCAACTTTACCGACGTCGAAAAAGTGGTATTGGGTAGCGAGGGCAAAAACGCCCTGCAGCGCATGATGGCCCAGTTCACCGGTAAAGACCGCGTCAAGGGTCCGTTTGAATCGGGCGGAACCCACTACGTGCTCATCGCTGCAGAGCGCATTCCGGCGGGCCCCAAGGCCCTGAACGAGTGCCGCGGCCAGGTGATCGCTGACTACCAAAAGCACCTCGAGGCGCTGTGGATGAAGGAGTTGGAGGTAAAGTTCCCGCTTCAGATGCTGGGCGCGAACTAAGGCGTCGGCGCCGTCCCTGAACGCAAGAGGCCCCCGAGGCCTCTTTTTTATTGCGCACTTGCGCGAAGTGCGGTAGATTTAGGCAAACCTTAACCTGCACATTTTATGCGCTTAACCCTACGCACCCTGGCCCTTTGCGCCTTAGTACTGGCCACTGCTCCGCTCTCCGCTCAGTACTACTACCTGCCCAGCACGGCAAACGGTAACCCCGGCGGAATCAACGCCGACAGCGAATACCCCGTTGGTGGCGGTCTGGCCACCTCGTGGACGACTATTTCTACGGCCCCGGCGGCGACGCCAGCCTGGTCGTCGACCCAGACGCTGCCGTTTAGCTTCAGCTTCAACGGCACCGCCGTTACCCAGTACAAAGTGTCAACTTCGGGCGTGCTGACGTTTGACGTCAGCGCCACCACGGCACCCGGCTACACCAAGGCGGCCTTGCCTGACGCGAGCATTCCCAACAACTCCGTGTGCATTTGGGGCTTGGCTTCGGTCGGAACCAACGACCTCATCGTCAACAAGACCTTTGGCACCGCCCCCAACCGCCAGCACTGGATCATGTTTTCGTCGTTTGGCCAAGTCGGCAGCACCTGCTGGACCTACTGGTCGATCGTGCTCGAGGAGTCGACCAACAAAATCTACCTTGTTGACCAGCGCAACTCGTGCACGGGCTCTACGCTCTCGCTGGGCATTCAAGTGAACAGCACGACCGCCTACTCGGTGGCTGGCTCGCCCAGCGTGGCCATTCAGGCCGGAACCGACGCCACGGCGGCCGACAACAAGTACTACGAGTTTATTCCGGGCGTACAGCTTGCCAACAACTTCATTGGCAACTCCGTAGACGTCGACGACTTCTTGGTGCTGGGCCAGGCTCCCTTCACGATTAAGGCCGAGTACCTCAACGGCGGCAGCAACGCCATTACCAGCGCCGGCCTGAACTACCGCGTGAATGGCGGAACCCCGGTTAGCGCCACGGTAAGCACTCTCAACGTGGCCTCGGCAGCCACGGCTACGCTCACGCACCCCCAGGCTTGGACCCCCACGGCCGTAGGCACCTACACGCTCGACTTCTGGACCTCGAACCCCAACGGCCAGCCCGACAGCGACGCCAGCAACGACACGGTGACCAAGCAAATTGTGGTGGTCAACAGCATCGCCGTGCGCCGTCCGTTGATTGAGGTCTTCAGTTCGTCGACCTGCGCGCCCTGCGCGCCGGCTAACGCCACGTTCAAGACCCTGATGGACCAGCAGACCTCCGGTGACTACAACTACCTGAAGTACCAGATGAGCTGGCCGGGAACGGGCGACCCCTACTACACGACCGAGGGCGGTGCGAAGCGCCAGCTTTACGGCGTGAATTCGGTGCCCAACGCCCAAATCGACGGCGGATGGAACGGCCACGCCGGCCAAATCACGCAGCCGATCTTGAGCCAGTTCAAGGCGGTGCCTTCGTTCATCAACCTCGCCGGCTACTACACCATCGACGCCACGGCCCAAAAGGTCGACATGGTGATCAATACGACGCCCTTGGTGAGCACCTCAAAGGCCCTGTCGCTTCAGGTGGCCATCTACGAGAAGTCGACGAGCCAAAACGCCAAGTCCAACGGCGAGACCACGTTCTACCACGTTATGAAGAAAATGGTTCCGAGCGAAGCAGGTACGACCCTCACTAACCTCACCGACGGCGTGATGCAGACGGCGAATCTGTCGTACACCTTTAACGGCTCCTACACGCTTCCGGCGAACGCTACGGCTCCCGTGAACCATGCTTCGGCCCACACCGTCGAAGACTTCAGCGATCTGGGCGTCATGGTCTGGATTCAGGACATGGCGACTAAAGAGGTATATCAGTCTGTGGACTTGACTCAGAGCGGAATCGGTACCGGCGAGCAAGGCCTCGGTTCGGTTCGCGTGTTCCCCAACCCGACGAGCGATTTGGTTCGCGTGGATCTGAGTGGCGTGACGGGTGCCTGCACCTACCGCTTGGTCAACGCTCTGGGCCAAGTGGTTGCGGCGGGTACCGCTCAAGGCGGAGCCGAGCTCACCCTCAGCGTCGCTCAGTGGACCAGCGGTCTGTACTTTGTTCAGGTGGAGGCCGAAGGCCGCACCCAGACCTTGCCGCTGCAGGTGCTGCGTTAAGTGATTAACACGCATTAAAAAGGAACCGGCCCCGCGAGGGGTCGGTTTTTTTTATCACCTTCTGAAACATTCAATGGGGACTTTTGCCCCGGTGAGGGCGGGATTCGAACCCGCGGTTCCGTTATATATGGGAGTAAATTCGGTTAAATCATACAAAAGAACAACGCGGAAATTCAGCATTTTGGAATTTCGGGCGTTTCCAGCAGCCATCTACCGTAGGTCGTAATTTGCTGTTTGAAAAGTTTAGAGTTTCACTGTGCTGCTTTTTAGGGCTAGTGATTCCTTACATTTGATTCATGCTCAACTATGAATTCCAGGTTCGAGAGTTCGAATCGCACTTGTTCTGGGTCACACGGCCTTAGGATATATATACATATATATATCTAAAAATAAAGTCGGTCTTGGATCCAAAAATGTGACACCGGTAGAAACAAATCAGTAGATGATGGTACGAATTATCTTATGGTTTTACACAATTGCATGTTTGTATTTTATTTATTCGGCATCACTACTTTTGCTAAATGTTCTAGTGTCCGTGAAATACAACGCTTTTAGTGAGTCAGATGTTCAACTTATAAAGAGCGTGATAATCTACGCTTTGTTACTGGTTTTTTGTTCATTTTTTATAGTGTTAATTAAAGTTAAACGTAAGTAATATAATCTTTGCTATAATCGAAGCGGTATCGAATTGAACAACGGTAGCACTACTATTCGATCTGCCGTATTTGCTTAAAAACACAATGACTTCCTCACGCACAACTGAAGGATCAGGTAGCATAGAGAACACACTTGCGATTAACATAATGAATATTATAGGCCGCCCCACCTCAGACACGCTTAAGTCACTGCAATACAGCACAATGACTCTTGAGCAGGCGTATCCAGTTGGTGGCGGTGCTTTAGGTGAAGAAATGCCCCAAATAGGCGAAGATCCAGGCGGCTACCCTAGTCAAGCACGCATCCTTTACTGGTACCACCCCGACTACATTCAGAACGTGGACTTGGTCACCGACCTCGACGGCGAAGCCTACGAACTCTTCCTCTACAACCCCTGGGGAGAACAACTGCACCACTGGTCCAGCAACAGCAGCTCGTGGACCTCACCCTACCGGTTTAACGCCAAAGAAGTTGACCCCGAAACCGGACTGGCCTACTACGGTGCGCGGTATTACCAGAGTAAACTTGGGGTGTGGTTGAGTGTGGATCCACAAAATAACATATTGCCAACCTGGTCACCTTATGCTTCTTTTGCTGATAATCCTGTCTATTTTGTAGATCCTGATGGTCAATTACCAATAGCTCCATTACTCATTGCTGCATGGGCCGTAGTTGAAATTGGAATTTCAGCCTACGACGCTTATGAAACAGGAAGGACATTATTAGATCCAAATTCAACAACGACTGAAAAATTTGTTCAAACTGGATTTTTTGCACTAGGTCTACTTGCCCCAGGTGGCGGTTATGGTACAATGGGAAAGGCAGCATTGTCCAAGATTGACAATGCACTCAGTTTAACAAAATCTTCAAAATCATTCAGGGGACTAAATCCATCTGCTTCTAAACTTTCGAATACTTTTGAAAATACCACCGCATCAAAAATTGCAGAGCGTGGTGACTTCTTTATTGGCTTTGGTGATAACGGTGTAAGAAAAGCTTTGGGAATTAAGGGGTCTGATAAAGCTGCTGATTTTGTCTCTGTTTCGCAATCTGGGAAGTTCAACATTGCAGAAAGTAAGGCCGCATTTGGAAGTTCCGGTGCGGAAATTGGAGATGCGCTCAGCCAACTTCAGAGTACTGTCGCTGCCTTAAAGAAGAACTTACCAAACGCAGAGATTGGAAGCGTTCAAATATTTTTACCCAAAGGTGGTAGTCTAAAAGGTGGATATTCTGTTTCTGGCAATCAACTGGTTAAAGTTGTAGACGGGAAAACAGAACTTCAAAAGGTTGGCGGACAAGTTGTTAATATTGTGTTCCAATAGAATTTATGAGTGTAACAATTTCTATATCAACCTGTACTAAGCAAAAAGAAGCACCGGATACTTTTAAGTCGGTATATCAATTTTTTTTAAACAATTTAAAGAAGATTGTGATTAAAAGAGAGAAGTGGCTAACGCAAAAAGAGATTAAATTATTCAAAGAAAATGAGATTATTGTGACGAATTTGTCGTCAGGTAAAAAAGGACAAGTATTTCAGATAATTGATGAAAGTAATTTAAGTTTTCAACTGAATAGCATTATTAATAGTAAAGAGAAAATAATTGCTTCAATTCCTTATCAAATTAGTGAAAAATATGAAGTAGGTATTGATCTAGAAATATATGGAGAAAATTATGAAAATGGACACGCAGTCAAAAATGAAGGATATTCAAGAGTTATTTTTAGTCTAAACGACTTACAAAGACCAATAAATGATGTCGTCGAATTGAAAGACTTAATCCATAATCAAGATTTGTTATGTGATACTGACTATAAAATCGCTGTTAAAACGGTGAACAATGCCTACGAGAATATCTTTCAAAATATAGCCTTATCCACACCTGCGATAAATCATTGTGTGGGTTATTTAGAGTCTGGAGTACCACTGCCACTTTTTAGTTCTTCAATTTATCATGCAAACCAACGTGATTACATTTTAGATTTATGGCGAATATATATTGGTTATTATTTTGATATCGAACCAGTAGTATTGTATAATGTTTATGATGAAAAAATCTTTCTTAGTATGTTAGATTTTTTAAGTCCAAGGATCAGAGGAGATCAGTACTTTCAAGTGCTTCATTGTAAATTTCCAGAGGCATTCAAGTTTATTTCAGATATTAAATTAGAAAATTTGAAGTACACAACAGAGCTTTCAAGTATAGAAACAAGTGATTTACTTGCTAGCACTAAATATTTCTTAGAATTTCATATTCCTAGTGCTAATGTTCATGTAAACATATCTAAAGACTCGGCATGCATGGTATTTGGCAACCCTGAATATAATATTTGGAAGTTTTATGAAACTTTCTATAATTTAATTCAAGAAAAAGAAATTAGAGATAAGTTTTGCGGTATCAATCCATCCGCTGGATAGAATCAAACAAAATCAAACATTTTACCTGCACACAGTCCAAAACCCACAGGGGATTCATGTGTATATATATGACCATAATGGTGAGCGGATCATGAAATCAAGCCTCACTACCACTCAGGTTCAGATTAATGATGAAGTAGTGCAAGACCTCGCATTCTACGATCCCTTTACCGTCTATGTGAATCCATACTTCGTAATTACATCATTCACTAATGGCGACAAGGTCAGTAAGCACTACTACATGGGTACGCAGCGCGTCGCGACAGATTTAGGTGTAACTTATACTACTCAATCCTCAAGCAGTGAATCAACCGCGAGTAACTCACCTGAAAACACGATGACCTCTTCACGTACATCTGAAGGATCAGGTAGCATAGAGAACACGCTTGCGATTAACATAATGAATATTATAGGCCGGTCCACTTCAGATACGCTTAAGTCACTGCATTTCAACACAATGACTCTTGAGCAGGCGTATCCAGATGGTGGCGGTGCTTTAGGTGAAGAAATGC
>Ga0194118_10001523_pt1 | contig 32737 bp, 37 predicted proteins | sample TA2MahsurfametaG_2_FD_148662 | JGI IMG/M metagenome (GOLD analysis project Ga0194118, IMG submission 148662) | Freshwater microbial communities from Lake Tanganyika, Tanzania - TA2015013 Mahale N5 surface | ecosystem: Environmental > Aquatic > Freshwater > Lake | place: Tanzania: Lake...
TACAGGATCTATATCTTGGAGCGGGATGGGCTCACCTACACTTAAGAGTCTGCCGATTGTGATGGCCACTCTGCTGAAGTGATAGCTTAAACGAGCTGCTAAGTGTCACTTTCAAAGCTGATAGTACCGCCGTATGACCATGTTCTTGACGAGAGCGTATGGGTGAAAATAGTCGCTGAGAATTTCTACGGCGACTCGCTCATATCAGAGCCAGGTAATGGGGGTTTGGTGAAATTAGTTCCCGATGCTCCAGTAAACCTAGCAAATGACCCGTTCGTCACGTCTGATCTACGGATCAAGTTTACTTGGCAAGAGGGAGCATCCAACGGTGGTGACACAGTTTTGGACTTTAATATCTACTATGATAATGGTTATGGAGGTGACACTTTTATCTTACTCGCTTCGAATGTTGAGGCGGCTCACTACACTACAACAGTTACACTGATAAACGATGTGAACTACTCGTTTAAAGTAACAGCAAGGAATACAGTCGGCTCAGGTCTACAGTCACAAGCAGTGACGATCTTAGCGGCCAGAGTTGCTGATGCTCCTGTTAACATGGCGAGTATCCCATCGATCACCACTGCTTATCAGATTGGAATAACGTGGTAGGATGGAGCATACAATGGAGGTACACCTATTTTGGACTATCGAGTTAGTTACAAGCAGCAATCAAGCTCTGTGTGGCTCGTATTCAGCGAAAAGACGAACATTAAGCCTCACACAGTTACCGAATTGACACCTGGAATTGTTTATGAATTCAGAGTTGAGGCTCGTAACTTGGTAGGACACAGTCCTTATTCAGCCTCAATATCTGAGTTGGCAGCTCAGATACCAGACGCACCGATTGCTTTGGCTGATGTGCCTTCAATAACACTCGCTGATAGAATCGGTCTTACTTGGCAGCCGCCACTATTTAATGGTGGGTCTCCCATCATCGACTACAGATTGTGGTTTGATGATGCCACAGAAGCAACCTTTGAAATTTTAGCCAATAATCTACAGCTAAGCTACACAGCATTAAACTTAGTTCAAGGTAAAAAATATACATTCAAGGTCGAGGCATATAATATCTACGGATACAGTGCTTACTCAGTGCCTGTGAGCATTTTAGCTGCACAAATTCCTGCTATACCTGCAGCACCAGTGACGATCTGGCGCCCAGACGATGTAATTGTCGATTGGACTGCACCCGATGATGGAGGCTCCCCGATAGTATCCTATAGGATATTGATAAGACAAGCAGATGGAGCTACATACTCAACTGCTTTAATTAATTGCGACGGTACTTAGCCTATCATCAGAGACAGTACTGAGTGCACCATACCAGTTGCCATTCTTAAAGCTACTCCTTTCAGTTTACCATGGGGAACAAATGTTCACTCAAAGATAGTTGCGACTAACTTCTATGGAGACTCAGGAGAAAGCTAACCTGGCAACGGTGCGTACATCACAACCAACCCCGACCCTCCCATCAACCTTGTTGAACGCTACTCTGATAGATCAACGACTACGCTCGGACTCACCTGGCAGCCAGCCGAATTCACAGGCGGTGATTATATTATTGACTACCAAATCAGAATAGCTGTGCAAGGTGGTACTTTCACAATCCTTGCATCTAACCTACTTGAGCCCGAGTACCAGGCAGAAAATCTAACACCTGGTGTGATTTACGAGTTCAAAGTCCAGTCTCGAAACTCTTATGGCTACTCAGCCTTCTCAGCAACGCTAACGATGCTCTGTGCATTCAAACCCGAGCCTCCAGCAGCACCGACAACTTTTAGAACGACAAATAAGATGAACATCGACTGGGTTGAGCCATTCACTAACGGTTCGCCAATTACAGGCTACAGAATCTACATTCTGCAACACGACGGTGTGACTTACACTCAAGAGAAGGTTGAATGCGATGGTACATCAGCAGCAGTTATCGCAAACACATTCTGTCAAGTTTCGTTGGCTAAACTAATTATTTCACCATACAACCATGTTCTTGACGAGAGCGTTTGGGTAACGATTATCGCAGAGAACTTCTACGGCGATTCTCTGGTATCAGAGCCAGGTAATGGCGGTTTGGTAAAGCTGGTTCCTGATGCGCCTATAAACTTGGCAAATGATCCTTCAGTAACAATCGATACTAGAATCAAGTTTAATTGGCAACAGGGTGCATCCAATGGAGGAGACACAGTGCTTGACTTTGATATATACTACGATTAGGGTACAGGCTCTTCTACTTTCTATCTGCTTGATACAAATGTGATAACTGAGCACTACACCACAACGGTTGCACTTAGTCCCGGAACGACCTATTCATTCAAGATAACAGCGAGGAACACTGTAGGATCTGGCTTAAAGTCGGCTAAAGTTTCTATTCTGGCAGCTAAGCCACCAGATGCTCCGATTTAGCTGAAGAATATCCCAGGGATGACAACAGGTTATCAGATAGGTTTAACATGGCTTGAAGGTCCTTATGATGGTGGCTCCTAGGTGATTGATTACCGATTGTGGCTCAAGAAGTCAACTGATACTGAGTATGTGGTTTATGAAGAGAACATTAAGTACATACCATACACAATCATTGGGTTGACACCTGGAGTCACTTACAAAATTAAGGTTCAGGCAAGGAACATCGTCAACTATGGTATCCTATCTAATGATCTTTCTGTGCTTGCAGCCTAGTTACCTGAGCCACCTTAGAACTTACGTGATAATCCTTCTATGACGAATGCAAACAGCATTAGTATATCTTGGGATCCACCGAGCTTTGATGGCGGTTCGCCAGTCATCGACTACAGAGTTTGGTACGACAATGGCTCTGGTACTTAGTTCTTTATCTTGGCAGATAAGTTCACGAGTAGATCCTACACAGCGACTGGACTGATACAAGGCACCATTTATAGGTTTAGGATTCAAGCTAGAAACACGTATGGTCTCAGTAAAGACTTCTCAAATACTGTTTTGATCCTTGCAGCATAAATCCCAGCGACACCTTAAGCACCTTCAACAATCTTTAAATTTGATCACGTGACGATTGATTGGTTTGCGCCAAACAATGGTGGTTCTCCAATAACTAGTTATAAAGTATTTATTCGTCACAGCGACGGATTTTCTTATTCAGAGGAGCTTGTGAATTGTAATGGAGCAGACGCAATCATATCGGCTGCAACTCAGTGCAATGTGCCCGTCACAGTTCTTAAAGCTGCACCGTATTCTCTGGCATGGGGAACATAAGTTCACGCTAAACTCTTTGCTACCAATATATATGGAAACTCGGACATGTCACAAGTGGGTGCAGGCGCCAACTTAGTTACTAACCCTGACGCTCCCGTAAATATCAATGAGGTGCTTGCAAGCCGCACTTTGACAACTTTGGGTATATAGTGGAGTGACGGCCCATACAACGGTGGCGATTACATCCTAGACTACAGAGTTTGGCGAGCGGACCAAAGTAGTGTTTACCAAATCGATGGTATTGGACTCCTAACAACTAAATACAAATCTACAGGCTTAACACCTGGTGTCACATACACGTTCAAAGTATAATCTCGCAACTCTTACGACTATAGCGCATTCTCAGAGGAGTTCTCGCTACTGTGTGCGATTGAGCCTGTAGCACCTGCTGCCCCAACCACGACTGTATCCAATGACCTGATCATAATTAATTGGGAGGAACCGGTAACAAATGGCTCACCCATCACAGAATACTATATCTTCATCTTGAAGAGTGATGGCATATGGAATCGAGAGACTGTAGAGTGTGACGGCACATCGGCGACTGTCATCAGCAACACAATTTGCCAAGTGTCATCTTTCTATCTACTAATTGCACCTTATAACCTATAGAAAGGCGACAGTGTCCAAGTCAGAATAATTGCGATAAATTACTATGGAGAATCATTGAGCTCTCCAGCTGGTAACGGCGCAATCATTCAAACTGTAAGCACGTAGCCCATAAATCTTTCGAATGCTCCTTCAATCACAAACGCTGAAGTGATTGGACTGAGCTGGTAACCACCAGTCGAAGATGGAGACACTCCTATAATTGACTATAAGATCTGGTATGCTCTCGAAGATTAGCCTTTCGTTGATTTTGTTGTTGGAATAACAACACCGTACTATACGACTAGTTTTGACACCATTGATGGGCAAAACTACAAGTTTAAGGTCTAAGCACGCAACTCTGTGGGCTATGGAGCTATGTCAACACCAGTTGTTATCAGAGCTGCAAGAATTCCTGACCCGCCCTCTGCTATTACCACAAAAGTGAATATTCCAAATAGCTATCCGCTGACTGTTGATCCGCTGGTTATCACCTGGACAGCCGAGTACGATGGTGGTTCACCCATAATAGCGTACACCATTTTGATAAAACAAAATGATGGCGTGTTCACAGAAGACATTGTTAACTGTGCTGGTACAGACCAAGCTATCGTATTGGAGACAAAATGCCTTATACCGATTCAAAGGTTGAAGGATACACCTTATAGTCATCCATGGGGTGCGTTCATCTACGCTAAGATTTCTGCAACTAACTTGGTGGGAACATCTGAATACTCAGTCATTGGAAACGGAGCATAGCTTTTAACTTTACCTAGTGTACCCATCAATTTAGTCGATATAGTGACGATAACAAACAAAGATAGGATCGGTCTCGACTGGGAAGGAGGTGATATTGCTGCAGGAGGCACTCCTGTCATCGATTACAGAATCTGGATTGCTACGGGATATAGGTCCCAGACCTACTAGATCTTGATTTCCAACGTACTTGATACAGCCCATACCACTTATGAGGTAACGACAGGTATTTGGTACCAGTTTAAGGTTCAAGCGAGAAATTCTGAAGGCTATGGTGATTTCTCAAGCATAGTTACTATATTGTGCGCTTAAGAGCCTGATAAACCTGCCCCGCCAGTGACAATTTGGACTCGAGACCTTGTGACAGTCAAGTGGACAGAGCCTGTGATAAATGGAGCTGCGATCCTCTCCTATACGATTTACTTTAGATAGAGTGATGATGTGACATACTCTCTTCAGTTATCGCATTGTGACGGTGGTTTTAGCGAAATTACTTAAGCACTTTAGTGCGCGATACCAGTCGCTGTATTCAAAGCTGAACCTTTTAGTCTTGAGTGGGGCGATAGCGTTTATGCCAAACTATTTGCGACTAACTCTGAAGGTAACTCAATCATATCAGAGCCTGGCAACGGTGCGTACATCACAACGAACCCCGACCCTCCCATCAACCTTGTTGAACGCTACTCTGATAGATCACCGACTACTCTCGGACTTATCTGGCAGCCAGCAGAATTCACAGGCGGTGATGTCATTATTGACTACCAAATCAGGTTAGCTGTGCAAGGTGGTACTTTCTCAATCCTTGCATCTAACCTTCTTGAGCCTGAATATCATGCTTTAAGTCTAACACCTGGTGTGATTTACGAGTTCAAAGTCCAGTCTCGGAACTCTTATGACTACTCAGCCTTCTCATCAACTTTAACGATGCTCTGTGCATTCAAACCTGAGCCTCCAGCGGCGCCGACGACATACAGAACGACAAATAAGATGAACATCGACTGGGTCGAGCCATTCACTAACGGTTCGCCAATTACAGGCTACAGAATTTACATTCTGCAACACGATGGTGTGACTTACACTCAGGAGAAGGTTGAATGCGATGGTACATCAGCAGCAGTCATCGCAAACACATTCTGTCAAGTTTCATTGGCTAATCTGATCATTTCACCTTACAACCATGTTCTTGACGAGAGCGTATGGGTAAAGATAATCGCTGAAAACTTCTATGGCGACTCTCTGATATCAGAGCCAGGTAATGGCGGCCTGGTAAAGTTGGTGCCTGATGCACCCATAAACTTGGCAAATGACCCTTCTGTAACCTAAGACAGTAGAATTAAGTTCTCTTGGCATCAGGGTGCATCCAATGGAGGAGATACAGTACTAGACTACGATATTTACTTTGACGATGCATTAGGCACTAACGTATTCACTTTGTTGCAAGCGAACGTAGTGACTGAGTATTACATCACGACAATTCAACTGGTTGCCGGTAAAACCTACTCATTTAGGGTGACAGCAAGGAACACGGTGGGATCAGGCCCCTAGTCTACCTCAAAATCAATACTGGCAGCAAAAGCTCCTGATGCTCCCACTAATCTGGCTAATGTGCCATCAGTGACAACAGCTTACCAGATCGGTTTAGCATGGCAGGAGGGTGCATATAACGGTGCAAGTCCAGTGATAGACTACCGTGTCAGTATCGCTAGAGTTTCGGATGGCGTCTACTCAGTATATGCAAGTGGAGTGATTGAGAAAGAATTGACTGTTTTGGGCTTGACTCCAGGAGTTAGATACGAATTTAAGGTTGAGTCGCGCAATATTATAGCCTATAGTGAGCTCTCGGCTTCTATTTCTATTCTCGCTGCACAAATTCCTAATGCCCCAACCAATCTTTCTAATGTGCCAACTGCAACATTTGCAAACTAGATCGGTCTGCAGTGGACTGCACCTCAATTCGATGGTGGCTCTTCACTCCTCGACTACACTATATTCTACGATAACGCCACTGGTGATGGCTAATTCACAGAGTTTAAGCACAGTCTAGTCTCGACAATCTACATAGCAACAGGAATGATGCAAGGAAAAGTCTACACATTTAAGGTAAGGGCTAGAAATGTATATGGCTTCAGTATCTTCTCAGATACGGTTAGCATCCTGGCTGCTCAAGTCCCAGCTCAACCTTAGCCACCTTTAACTGTATGGCTCCCAGATGATGTGATTATTTCATGGGTGGCACCGGATGATGGCGGCTCTCCAATACTTAAGTACACTATAATGATTCGTTAGAGTGATGGAATCACCTATACAGTTGAGCCAGCGAATTGTGACGGATCTAAGCCATCAATCAAAGATAGTTTACAATGCACAGTACCCGTGACAGCTTTGCGAGCGATTCCTTTCACTCTCGAATGGGGGACTAATGTCCACGCAAAAGTCTTTGCCACAAATAAGTATGGTGACTCATTGCTGTCTTAGGCAGGATTCGGTGCAATTATTACAACAAGTCCTGACCCGCCAATCAACCTCTAAGAGTACTACCCATCACGAACACCGACAACGCTTGGTCTTGTCTGGGAAGCTGCTCCATTCATTGGTGGTGCAACAATAATCGACTACAGAATAAGTATTGCTGTCAAGGGATAAGCCTATAGCGTACTTGCTTCTGGATTGACAAGTCCAAAATACACAGCAATTGGGCTTATCTCTGGCACAACCTACGAATTTAGGGTTGAGTCACGTAACTCATATAGCTACTCGCAATAATCAGATAAAATTGAATTATTGGCAGCGTTCAAACCTGAGGCACCTGCTGCCCCGATGACTTACATTTCCTATGACAAGGTATTCATTAAGTGGGAGCAGCCAGTGACAAATGGATGGCCGATCACGGGATATAAGATTTTCATTCGTGAGCATGCATCCACTACCTTTACTCAGGAGTCGATTGAGTGCGACGGATCTACAATTGAGGTCATTGACAACTAAATTTGCAGTGTGTCGTTGTTTACTTTGATCATCGCACCCTACAACTTGGTGCTTGCTGAAAGTATATACGTTAAAGTAGTTGCTACAAACTTTTACGGCGATTCCCTACAGTCACAAGCTGGAAATGGAGCTCAAATGCAATTAGTGCCTGACGCACCTATTAGCCTTGAAAAAAATAAAGCAGTCACAGACGCTTTCAAGATCGGTCTCACTTGGAAGAGTGGAGCCTCAGATGGTGGCTCTCCAGTTTTGGACTACACGGTATACTACTCGATTGATGGAGGAAGCTTTGAAGCTTTCGCACCAGTCACTATAACTTCGTATGTGACCACGGTCGAGTTGGTACCAGGCGGAATCTACGTGTTCAAGATAACTGCGCGCAACTCAGTCGGATCCTCTATTCCCTCCGCAACCGTCACTATAAAAGCGGCTAGAATCCCAGATCCACCTGCAAATGTGCAAACAGTGACTGTGTTGTCGACTAATGTAGTAATTAGCTGGAATTTGCCTTATGATGGCGGTGCATCAATCTCAAGTTACACGATTGCTATCATTACTGCTAGTGGCAACTATGTCGAGGACATGACGCATTGTGATGGCAGAAATCCTACTATTCTTGCGCAGAGAACCTGTACGATCCCGATCACAACCCTGAAAGCAGCGCCATATTCACACCCTTGGGGCGCCTCAATATTCGTTAAAGTACTTGCAACTAACGAAGCTGGCCCTAGTGCTTTCTCTGTAGCAGGTAACGGTGCAATAATATTGACTTTACCTGAAGCCCCCTAGAATCTAGTTGAACTTCCTTTGATCACGAACAAGTTCTAGATTGGACTCGAATGGAAGTATCCGCTTGAAGACGGCGGCACTGATATTTTGGACTACCGTATTTGGTATGGAACAACCTCGGCCAACACGGTCTTGATAACCAACTATAACGGGTTGAGCTTCACGGCCACTTCTCTAGTCCCAGGAACAACTTATTACTTTAAGATTCAGGCGAGAAATTCAGAGGGATATGGTGCCTTCAGTAATGAAATACAAGCTTTGGCAGCATAGCCCCCAGAAAGACCAAATGCTCCTGTAACTTAGTGGACAGAAGACTTTGTCAAGGTTCTTTGGTAGGAGCCCCCTATGAATGGAGCTGCAATCACAAGCTACACCATCTACATCAGGACGAGTGACCTTGTGACCTATGCGATAGAGTCAACCTCATGTGACGGTAGAGACTAAGCCATAGTTAACAGTCGTCAGTGCACGATCCATGTCTCATTACTCATCGTAGCTCCGTTTAACTTGCCTTGGGGTTCCTAAATCTTCGCTAAACTTTATGCTTCAAATATAAAGGGTGATTCGGCCATGTCAGATGCAGGCACGGGAGCTAAAATTATTTCATACCCGGATCCACCAATAAATCTGCAAGAGAATTACTCATAGAGAACTTCGACTACTCTGGGCATAACTTGGTAGGAGGGTGCTGACAGTCGTGGTTCACCCGTGACTCAGTATAAAATCTGGATTTCGAAGGATGACGGCGCTTTCTACGTGATTGCTTCTGTGACCAATACCTCTTTCCTTGCCTAGTCCCTCAAGTATGGAAGCAGATACAGTTTCAAAGTACAAGCCAAGAACTCAGACTACTTTAGTGACTACTCAGAGACTCTGGAGATGATCTGTGCTTGGAAACCGGACAAACCTGATCAGCCAACAACCGAGGTGATCGGAAACAAAGTGCTTATTTCGTGGTCTGAAGCGATTGCTAACGGAGCTCCTATCCTCAGCTATCAAATCTACATAAACACTCATGGCTCAGACACTTACCTGGCTGCTCCACCATCATGTGATGGCACAGACTTGGTGACGATCTCTAACCTGTACTGCTGGGTGGCTCTGAGTGACCTTATTTTGGCACCATACAGCCTGGTGCTTGACGAGGAGATTTACGCGAAGATTGAAGCGACTAACTTTTATGGAGCTTCGGCACTCTCTGAGCCAGGCAACAATGGGCGAATTCAGTTGATACCTGATGCGCCAATCAATCTGCTGAATGACGCTACAGTTACTGATGCGACTACAATTGCGTTTAGTTGGGAGGATGGACCTTCAAATGGTAGCGCAGAGATTTATGACTACGATGTTTACTATGATTAAGGCACCGGCTCCTGGGTGATTCTCCAGGAGGAAGTCACCTTCAAATACTACTAAACATCAGTCACTCTTGTAGCAGACACTGTCTATTCATTCAAAGTTACGGCGAGGAACTCGGTTGGAGACTCACTCCTGTCACAGCCCGTCGCAATCAGAGCAGCTGAAATTGCCGACGCACCACTTGCTCTCCAAAACGTAGAGTCAGTGACCAGTGCTTATCAAGTTGGTCTCACTTGGCAACAAGGCACATATAATGGTGGCTCGCCGGTGATAGACTACAGAGTTACGTATAAGGGCGAGTTCGAGTCCGACTACACAGTGTTCAGTGAAGGTGTAGTGCTGACATCGCACACAGTGATTGGATTGACGCCGAGCTATCGTTATTACTTCCAGGTCGAGGCACGTAATCTAGTAGGATATAGCGCCAAGTCTGCTGAAATCTTAGTATTGGCTGCACAGATCCCTGATGCACCGACCGACCTTGCTAACGTACCAGAAGTAACAACAGCCAATCAAATCGGTCTCAAATGGCTTGCACCTGTCTTTGATGGCGGCTCATCTGTACTCGATTACAGCATTTGGTTTGATGATGCTTCGAATGGCGTTACATACACAGCGTTGGTCTCTGGACTGCAAACGCTTACATTCACAGCATCAGGCCTGTAACAAGGTAAGATTTACAAATTGAAGGTTCGAGCTCGCAACGACTACGGCTATGGAGCATTCTCTAATATTGCTTCAATACTGACAGCTTAACCGCCAGCACAGCCATAGCCTCCAACGACTACCTTCGCAACTGACTAGGTGACAGTTATGTGGCTTGCACCAGACGATGGTGGATCGCCAATCACTCGCTACACTGTGACGATTCGACAAGATGATCTTGGGTACTCTCAGCAGCTCGTGCATTGTGATGGAGCTGACTAGATCGTATTAGCTGCGACAAAATGTGTCATACCCTCGATTGTGCTGCATGAGTCGCCTTTCTCGCTAGCGTGGTCCTCACATGTCTATGCTAAAGTAGTTGCTACGAATGTGTATGGTGATTCATTGGAGTCTGCTGAGGGTAATGGAGCAATTATTGTTGCTGTCCCTGACAAGCCAATAAGCCTCCTCGAGGACTACTCACAGAGATCTGCATCGACTCTTGGCCTCACATGGCAGGACGGAGCAGATCCAGGCGGTCTCCCCGTACTCGACTACAGAATTACGATCATTCAGACTGATACTAGCTTCTCGCAGCTGGTATTGGGAGTCCCATCAAAGTCTTTTACAGCTGTTGGGCTAACAGTAGGTCTTATCTACGAATTTTCAGTGGTATCACGAAACAGCTACGGATACTCTGCTCCATCCGAGTAAATACTAATGCTTTGTGCTTGGAAGCCTGAGCCGCCAGCTGCCCCACTGACTTATGTTGTTGGAAACTAGGTTTTCATTGATTGGACGACGCCTGTGTTGAATGGAGTACCGATTATGGGATATTAAGTCTATATTCGCTAACATGATCAAGTTACATTCACTCAAGAGTCAGTAGAGTGTGTTGGATCGCAAGAATCTGTCATTCAGAATACGATTTGTCAAGTTTCACTTGCTACGTTGATTGTTGCTCCTTACGACCTAACACTTAATGAGAGTATCTTTGCTAAGATAATCGCCACGAATTTTTATGGCGACTCTTTCTTCTCCTAACCTGGCAACGGTGCTCTCATCAAACTGATCCCTGATGCGCCGATCAACCTGAATAACGACCACACAGTGACTGATGCATTTAAGATCAAATTTACCTGGCAAGAAGGTATATCAAATGGTGGCATGCCCGTGCTAGACTACGATATTTACTATGACTAAGGCAGCATTGTTGGTGTGTGGGTCGACCTTGACTATGATATCAGGACGAGCTTCTACACGACGAAGGTAGCGCTGACGCCAGATGAAGTATACTCGTTCAAGGTGCGCGCACGCAACTCAGTCGGCGACAGTTCACAATCTGAGCCAATATCAATCAGAGCAGCTAAGCCGGCAGACCCACCAATAAACCTACAAAATGTGCCAGCAATCACGACAGCTTACCAAGTTGGTCTCCAGTGGTAGGAAGGTCTATACGATGGTGGCTCCCCCGTACTAGACTACCGTGTGAGTTTCAAGGAGCAGGACAGCCCAAGCTTCAGAGTCTACTAGGAGTCCCTGCTTGCGACAGCGTTGACAGTGACGGATTTGACGCCTGGAGTTTACTATAACTTCAGAGTGGAGTCGAGAAATTTGGTCGCCTTCTCACCCTTCTCCACCACAATCACTGTCTTGGCTGCGTAGATGCCAGACGCGCCAGTCAATCTCGCAAATGTGCCAACGAACACTCTAGCCAACCAGATTGGTCTGCAGTGGTCAGCACCTGCCTTCGATGGCGGTTCTGCTATTTAAGACTATAGGGTCTGGTTTGATAATGCAACGGATGGAGCACTCTTTAGTGTGTTTGCTGAAAAAGTAGCTGCGTTAAACTATGTAGCTATGGGGCTGACCTAGGGTAAATCTTACTAGTTTAAAGTTGAGGCCAGAAATGTCTATGGCTTCAGTGTTTACTCATCGACAGTCACGATCTTAGCTGCGTAAATTCCAGCTAAGCCAGCTACACCTGTATCTACATTCGATGCTGCGAACAACAATGTAATTTTGACGTGGGTAGCACCTGATGGTGGCGGCTCCCCAATAACGAGCTACACAGTGTTGATCAGGTAAGCAGATGGTGCGACATTCAGCTAGCAGTTGCAGTACTGCTCTGGTGCAGATGCTGTAATAATTGCTGCGACAAGGTGCACGATACCGTCGATAGTACTCCATGTCAATGCTTTCCAGCTGCCTTGGAGTTCTAGTGTCCACGTTAAAGTATTTGCGACAAATCTTTATGGAGATTCGCAGACGTCGGAGGTAGGAAACGGTGCAATCATTGTGCACTATCCAGATCAGCCGACCACACTCACAGAAAACTTCGCGGATCGCAAAGTTTCGTCAGTTGGCTTCACTTGGCTTGATGGTGCTGATAATGGAGGCCTTCCAGTAATCGACTACAGGGTTAAAGTTACGTCCTCTGATCAAAGTTTAAGTCTAGTCGTAAATGGTCTCACAAGCCAGAGATATACTCAGACTGGTTTGACACTCGGTATAACATACTTCTTTACCGTAGAATCGAGGAACTCCCATGGCTTCAGTAATTCTACTGCAGCGTTTGGTATCCTGTGTGCTGTTAAGCCTTTGGTTCCGACAGAGCTGGTAACTGTAAATAGCAACGACAACGTGATATTTAGATGGAAAGCTCCTTCAGACCAAGGATCCCCAATAACTGCCTACCGCGTTCAAATTTAGAAAGCAGATGACTCGTTTGCTGAGGAGCTGATTAATTGTGATGGTCGTAGCCCAACGATTGTTGCTGATGCATACTGTGTAGTGCCAGTTTCATTATTGATTATACCACCGTACAATATGGTTATTGGCGATCCTATAAATGCGAAAGTGCTTGCTGCCAACTTCTATGGTGAGAGTGACTACTCAGAAATAGGTAGTGGCGCAACTGTTAGGACTTTACCTGACGCTCCGTTTAACTTGCAAAACTTGGTTGCAGTTACAGATGCATACTCAATTGGCCTATCGTGGTTCCAAGGCGCATCTAACGGCGGTACTCCAGTTATCGATTACCGTATAACATATGCACTTGAGAATTAGGATTTCGTTCAACTTGTTGAAGGTGTTCTAAACACTTAGTACACTACGATTGCTCCATTAGTCGCCGGAGAGAACTACAAGTTCAGAATATAGGCGAGAAACACAGTTGGCTTATCCTTGTTTTCCTCTCAAATCATCATAAGAGCAGCGAAAGTACCCGATAGCCCATCCAACGTGGCCACGGTACTTGACATTTCAACTGAGCGTGTCACTGTTTCTTGGACCGCCCCCTACGATGGAGGTTCCACGATACTTTCATATACGGTTGTGCTGATGAGGAGCGATGGAGTCACATTCTCAGAGATGGCCGAATGTGATGGCAAGACAACAGCAGTAATTGCTTCATAACGATGCCAAATTAGTGTTTACTCTTTCAGAGAAAATCCGTTTAACCTGTAATGGGGTGCCAGTGTTTTTGCCAAAGTATCTGCTGCAAACATCGTCGGCACTTCAGCCTTGTCACAACCTGGAAACGGAGCTAAAATCTTTACTAAGCCTGATCCACCTCAGTCACTAGCAAATAATTTGGGAACCTCATCTTTGACCTCAATCGGTCTCACTTGGTATCAGGGCATTTCAGATGGTGGTTCAACCGTGTTGGACTATAGAGTCTACATGCAAGCTCCTGGCGGCTCCTATTCAATACTAATTTCTGGATTGCAATAAACTTCTTACGTTGCTTCAGGACTCACGACCGGAAGTGCTTACCTATTTAAAGTATAGGCCCGTAATTTGTTCGGCTATTCAGATTCCTCAAATGAGATTGAAGTTTTAGCTGCCCAGAAACCATCAAAGCCAAACTCACCTGTTACTACATTTGCTAATGACATCGTTACTATCTCTTGGACAGAGCCAGTTACCAACGGTGCCCCGATTACGAGCTACAGAATCACGATTCGTCATTCAAACTTGGCAACTTTCTCCAGCCAAGATGTTTTCTGTAATGGCGCTGACCCGATTATTGTCGCTGCGAGATCTTGCAATATCCCAGCATACATCCTCAATGCTACTCCTTACAGTCTGGCCTGGGGATCTTCCGTCTTTGCAAAAGTAAGAGCATCAAACGAAAAGGGAGCCAGCACTGAATCGAATGCGGGTAACGGAGCAATCATCTACACTAAACCCGATAAACCAATCAATGTCAGGGAAGACACCACGAAGCGCACTGCAACCCAGCTAGGTATTTTGTGGTCCGCCGGCTCTGCAAATGGTGGCGCTCCACTACTTGACTACAGAGTCAGCTCATCAGCTGATGGGGCTGCTTATGTGATCCTTGCTTCACAATTAACGGTTGGCTCGTTCACTGCAACAGCTCTCACAGCCGGCGTCACATACACATTCGTCGTGCAATCACGTAATAGATACACATTTAGTGATTATTCGACGGCGCTGCCTTTACTTTGCGCGACCAAGCCTCTTGCACCAAATGCACCGACAACTTCTGTGAGCGGCAATCTCGCAGTGATATCATGGCCTTAGCCAGTGACGAATGGATCACCCATCACTGCTTACAAAGTGTATATTCGTTAGAGTGACGGTGTTACGTACACGGAAGAGAAAGTAGATTGTGTGGGTACTTCTGCTTACACACTCACAAATAGAGTTTGTAACATAAAGCTTGATACGCTGATCGTTGCACCATATTCTCTAACGCTTAACCAAGAGATATGGGCTAAGATAATTGCAATAAATTTCTACGGTGAATCGCCTATTTCATCCGCTGGTAAAGGTGGTCTCGTGAAGCTCATACCCGATGCTCCGATCAACTTGTAGTAAAATACAGCATAAACGACAGCAACCTCTATCAGTTTTACATGGTCACAGGGTGTATCTGATGGAGGCACAGCTGTGATTGATTACACGATTTACTACGATCAAGGACTTTCAAGCTTTATGGTACTTGAGTCAGGTGTGACCACTTAGTCATATTCGACGAGTGTTGCTTTGACGCCGGGCATAGTCTACTCATTTAAGGTGGCAGCAAGAAACTCGGTTGGTTTAAGTTTAAATTCCGAATCTGTCTCCATAAGAGCTGCTGAATTACCAGATGCTCCAATAGACCTCGCCAATGTGCCATTGATCACAACTGCTTACCAGATTGGTCTCGATTGGAAAGAAGGCGTCTATAACGGTGGCTCCCCAGTTATTGACTACAGAGTGACATACAAGGTCTCAACTGCAGCAACTTTCTCACCTTACAAGGATGGAGTAGTGCTGACTGAGTTGACAGTTACTGGTCTCACTCCAGGAGTCTACTACACATTCAGGGTTGAAGCTAGATCACTAGTCGGATTTAGCAAATTCTCATCGGCGATTACAGAACTGGCAGCCTAGATCCCGGATGAGCCGACAAACTTAGTGAATGTAGAAGCGGATACAGATCAAGATCAAATCGCGATTAAATGGAATGCACCACAATTCAATGGTGGTTCTGCTGTTTTAGACTACAGAGTTTGGTATGACAACGCATCCAACGGCGTAACATTCAGAGTCTTAGAGGAATAGGTACCGGGTCTTGAATACATCGCTACAGGCCTTGCGTAAGGATAAACTTATTAGTTCAAAGTTTAAACGAGAAATGCATATGGTTTCAGTATTTTTTACTCTAATACCCTAAGTGTACTAGCTGCTTAGATTCCAGATGTGCCATAGGTACCAACAACGGTTTGGAGTCCTGATGATATTATTGTAAACTGGATTACGCCAGACAATGGTGGATCTCCTATCACTGGTTACATAGTCACCATAAGACAGAGTGATGGAGCAACATTTACATCTGAGACTTCTAATTGCAATATGATAAGTTCTCAAGCAACAACTTGTATAATACCGGTCACTGCGCTCAAGGCTGCACCTTTCAGTCTACCTTGGGGATCTCATGTCTTTGCAAAGGTACGTGCAATAAACAAGTACGGCAGCTCTGCGGACTCATTTGAAGCAAATGGTGCAATGATCACTACAAATCCAGACCGTCCAATCAATCTTAGCGAAGTATATACTTCCAGAACACCAACAACAATTGGTCTAATCTGGGAGCCTGCAGCATTTACAGGTGGTGATGTCATCATTGATTACAGAGTCAATATTGCTGTCCAAGGAGAGAGCAGTGGCTTCCAAGTCCTAGTCTCTGGTCTTCTTACTCCAAAGTATACGGCCACAGGCTTGACATCAGGTATTACGTACGAGTTCAGAGTAGAATCTAGAAACTCATACGACTATAGCGCCACCTCAGATGTGCTTACCCTTCTGGCAGCATTTAAGCCTGAGGCACCTGGAGCACCAACGACCACTGTGATAGCTAATAAGGTTAAAGTCAGTTGGCCAAATCATCTGACAAACGGCTCACCAATAACAGGCTACAAAGTGTACATTTTGCAGCATGACAAAGTAACCTACACCCAAGAGTCCGTTGACTGTGTTGGCACAGACGCAAGTGTTATAGCAAATAGAGAGTGCCTGATCAAGCTTGACACTCTTATTGTTGCGCCTTACTAACTTATCTTGAATGAAGAGATTTGGGCCATAGTTATTGCAAACAACTTATATGGTGACTCTCCCTTTTCACCTGCAGGAAATAAAGGACTTGTTAAGTTGATTCCAGACGCACCAGTCAGCCTTGTCAATGATGCTTTATAAACCTCAGCAATGTCAATCAGATTCACTTTCAGTCCCGGAGCTTCTAACGGTGGCATGCCAATACTAGACTACTCAATCTACTATGATCAAGGACTCGCAGCATATGTCTTACTTGAAGAAAAAGTGGCGACAGATTTCTACGTGACATCTGTGCCGTTAACTGCGAACACGGTCTATACATTTAAGGTAGCAGCACGTAACTCTGTTGGACTTAGTCTACTTTCTCAATCTATCTCAATTAGAGCGGCTAGAATACCTGATGCCCCTATAAATCTGGCAGATGTAAAACTAGTAACAAATGCGTACCAAATAGGCCTCTCATGGGACGATGGACTGTATGATGGCGGATCACCTGTAATTGACTTCTGGCTCTATTATAAAATCGCAACTGACACAGTTTACACGATTTATAGAAATGACATAACCGCTAATACAATCACGGTATCAGAACTGAGTCCTGGTGTCATCTACTCATTCTTCATACAGTCGCGTAATTTGGTTGGTTACAGTTTTAAGTCCTCAATAATCGAAATTAAGGCAGCGTAGATTACTGATGCACCAACTGCTTTGGAGAATGTTAAGGAGATCACTCTTGCTACTTAGATTGGTCTCAAATGGCTAGCACCAGTCTTCAACGGAGGCTCTGTAATACTTGACTATCAGGTTTGGTATGATAATTCCTCTAATGGGGCTTAGTACACCGTCCTAGTTCAAGGTCTTACTTCGTTAACCTATACAGCTACAGGACTAACTCAGGGAAATAGGTACAGATTCCGAGTTAAAGCAAGAAACTTCTATGGGTTCAGTGTTGACTCAAATGAGGTGTCAATACTTGCAGCATAGATCCCCGGCAAGCCACTTGCACCCACTACTGTTTGGGAGCCAGATAATGTGAGGATTAACTGGGTCACGGTAGATGATGGAGGTTCTCCGCCAATTACTTTCGAAATAGCAATACGTAAGAGTGACGGCATCACCTACTCAACTGAACTCAACTATTGTGACGGTAGTAATGTCGACATCGTTGCAGTGACCACCTGTTCGATTCCAGTCTACTTACTGAGAGCTGCACCGTTTAACTTGCCATGGGGCTCCAGTGTGTGGGCTAAAGTTCGTTCAGCAAACCTCTATGGTTACTCTGAGTTCTCAAACTTTGGAAATGGAGCTATTATAACAACGAATCCAGATGCTCCGATTAACTTAATTGAGGATGTGACTTAAAGAACACCTACTACTCTGGCCATCACTTGGGAGTCGGCTACATTTACTGGTGGTGATGAGATACTCGACTATCGTGTGAGCATTGCGGACAATGGAGGCTCATTTACAGAACTTGCTACTGGAATTCTTTCGGCTTCATTCACTGCAACAGGATTGACATCAGGAGTTGTATATAGGTTCAAAGTATAATCGCGAAATAGCTACGGCTACAGCGATCTTTCTGATGCTGTGACACTATTAGCAGCATTCAAGCCTGAAGCACCTGATAATGTGACTACATCCGTCGCAGGCAACTTGGCAATCATTAGTTGGTCGGAGCCTGTGACAAATGGTTCCCCAATAACAAGCTATTCAGTATTCGTGAAGAAGCATGCAGAGGAGACTTACATACAAGAATCTGTTGATTGTCAAGGTTTCTTAGCATTTACAGTCACCAATAGGCAATGTTCAATTGCTTTAGCAAAATTAATTGTCAATCCATTCAACTTAGTGCTAAATGAGGGTATCTACGTTAAAGTTATTTCGACGAATGTCTACGGTGATTCATCTTAGTCAAAAGCTGGAAATGGTGGTCTCGTCAAGTTGGTACCTGACGCACCGATTAATTTGGCGAATGATGCTTCGATCACTGATGCAAGTCTAATTAGATTTACTTGGGACTAAGGTTAGAGTAACGGTGGTATGCCTGTGATCGATTACGATGTATACTACGACTAAGGTCTTGCAACTTATGTCTTGCTTTAATCTACAGTCACAAGTCAATCATACACAACAACTGTTTAATTGACTCCTAACACCATCTATTCCTTTAAAATTACTGCAAGGAACTCAGTTGGCTCAAGTTTACAGTCCGCATCTGTCTCCATAAGAGCTGCTGAATTACCGGATGCTCCAATAGACCTCGCCAATGTGCCATTGATCACAACTGCTTACCAGATCGGTCTCGATTGGAAAGAAGGCGTCTATAACGGTGGCTCCCCTGTTATTGACTACAGAGTGACATACAAGGTCTCAACTGCAGCAAATTTCTCTCCTTACAAGGATGGAATTGTGCTGAGTGAGTTGACAGTTACTGGTCTCTCTCCTGGAGTCTATTACACATTCAGAGTTGAAGCTAGATCACTGGTCGGATATAGCGAATTCTCATCGGCGATTACAGAGCTAGCAGCCTAGATCCCAGATGAGCCAACAAACTTGCAAGATGACACTACTAGTACGTTTGCAACTCAAATTGGCCTATATTGGCAGACTCCTGTATTTAATGGAGGTTCACAAGTAATAGATTATGCAGTTTGGTATGATAATGCTTCAGATGGAGCTGTATTCACGAAACTAGATGAGTTAATTACCACTACATCATATATTGCCATAGGATTAGTACAGGGCAAGACGTATCAATTTAAAATATAATCACGTAATTTTTACGGATATAGCTCACTTTATTCTAACACAATCTCTGTACGAGCTGCGCAGTAGCCGGCATAACCAGCTGCTCCGACAACAACTTGGAGTCCAGACGATGTTATCATTGATTGGGTGGCACCAGACAACGGTGGATCCCCGATCACTGGCTATACAGTTACAATAAGATAGGTAGATGGATTTACTTTTACGAGTGAGGCATTAAATTGTGACATGCGAAGCTCAATTGCAGTCAAGTGCACCATTCCAGTGACAACATTACGAGCGGCACCCTTCACCTTAGAATGGGGTGATCATGTCTTCGCCAAAGTATTTGCCACCAATATTTATGGTAACTCAGAGGTTTCGCTTGCTGGTAATGGTGCAATGATCACTACAAATCCAGACCGGCCAATAAATCTTCGCGAAGTATATTCTTCCAGAACACCAACAACAATTGGTCTAATCTGGGAGCCTGCAGCATTTACAGGTGGTGATGTCATCATTGATTACAGAGTCAATATTGCTGTACAAGGAGAGAGCAGTGGCTTCTAAATCCTAGTATCTGGTCTTCTTACTCCAGAGTATAAGGTCACAGGCTTGACATCAGGTATTACGTACGAGTTCAGAGTAGAATCAAGAAACTCATATGACTATAGCGCCACCTCAGATGTGCTTACCCTTCTGGCAGCATTTAAGCCTGAGGCTCCTGGAGCACCAACGACGACTGTGATAGCTAATAAGGTTAAAGTCAGTTGGCCAAATCATCTGACAAACGGATCACCAATAACAGGCTACAAAGTGTACATTTTGCAGCATGATAAAGTGACATTCACCCAAGAGTCCGTTGACTGTATTGGCACAGACGCAAGTGTTATAGCAAATAGAGAGTGCCTGATCAAGCTTGACACCCTTATAGTTGCACCTTACTCACTCGTCTTGAATGAAGAAATTTGGGCCAAAGTTATTTCAACCAACGTGTATGGTGATTCAACTTTCTCACCAGCAGGAAACGACGGGCTGACCAAACTCATACCAGATGCTCCAATAAACCTAGCAAATAATGCTGCTATTACAGATGCTTCTAAGATTGGTCTAGTTTGGTAGTAAGGGTTATCCGATGGAGGTATGCCTGTGCTTGACTATCAGATATGGTACGGTTTACAGTCGGCTGTGTTTACTTTATTAGATACTGGAGTTACAACATCGTCATACACGACATCTGTAACACTTGTACCAGGTGAAAAATACAAGTTTAGAGTACAATCGAGGAACTCAGTCGGCCTCTCCCTATTCTCAAGTGAACTTGTCGTGATCGCTGCCAGGATTCCTGACATTCCAACAGCGGTACTGACGGAGAGACTTGGTCCAAACTAGATCGTGATTAGCTGGACCAAACCATATGATGGCGGTTCACCAATAACAAGCTACTAGATTGTTATGTAGACAATGGATGGCATTTCTTTCGCTGAGGAGATGATTCAATGCAATGGCTCTAGCACAGTCATTGTCGCAGGATCAAAGTGCACGATTGAAGAAACTTAGTTTAAGGCGTATCCATTTAGTTTACCTTGGGGCTCTCATATTTTCGCCAAAGTTAAAGCTTTAAATGTGGTTGGCTCGTCAGATTACTCACAAGTTGGCAATGGTGGTCAAATTTTGACGACACCTTCTGCACCAACAAAACCTACTGAACCGTTACTGACAACTTCGACAGAGATCACGATAACCTGGCTCTAAGGAATTGAAACCGGCGGTACTCCAGTTTTGGACTATCGTTTGTGGTATGCAGTGGACTCAGGCTCCTTTTAAGTGTTGCAGTCGGGAATCACAGTAACACAGTTCAATACGAAGAATTTACAAGAGGGAGCAACTTATACCTTTAGAGTACAGGCAAGAAATGCAGAGGGCTTCGGAGATCTTTCAGATCCAGTCTAGATTATTGCTGCAATTGTTCCAGATGCCCCGACCACTCCAGTCACAATGTGGGCTAATGACGGGGTCAATATCTTTTGGTAAGAACCAGATGGTAATGGTGCAAAGGTTACCTCTTACACCGTGGAGATAAGACAGGCAAATGGTGAATACTCAATTGATTCAACAAATTGTGATGCTTCTAAAGAGCCAATATTTAGTACTCGCTATTGTAGGATCCCTGTCGCCTCTCTTAAAGCAGCACCTTACTCGCTACCGTGGGGATCCTCTGTGTTTGCGAGACTGACCGCGACCAATATTAAGGGAACATCAGCCTTCTCAACACCAGGAAATGGAGCAGTAATCATTTACAAACCTGATGCACCGATAAACCTTCTTGAAGATGTGAGCGGAAGGACTGAGTCGACTCTGCTGATTTAGTGGACGCCTCCGATTGAGGACGGCGGTACTCGAATCATCGACTACAGAATTAGAAGAGCTATCGAAGGTGGTGAGTTCGAAGTATTGGCAGCCACACAAGCGACATCGTTCCTTGTTGTATCGCTGACCGTAGGCATCAACTACCAGTTTGAGGTGTAGGCACGTAACGCCTATGACTATGGCCCATACTCTGAGCAAGTATCTATATTGTGCGCAACTGTACCACTCGCCCCAGAAGATCCTTAAACGTTCCTGATAGGCAACATGGTTAAGGTTGAGTGGTCTGACTCATTTGACCAAGGATCACCAATCATAGGCTACAAACTATTTATCCAGGGTCACGACGGCGAATATAGACACGAGACGACAGAGTGTGATGGCAACTCAGCTGAAGTTATCGCAAATAGAGTCTGTCTCATCTCGCTTAGCAGACTAACAGCTGCACCATACAGCATGGTGCTCGATGAGAGTATCTGGGTGAAAGTGATCGCAAAAAACATCTATGGCGATTCAGAATTCTCCGTTGAAGGTAATGGAGCCCTTATCAAACTTGTCCCAGATGCGCCGATCAGTTTAGCAAGTGACTTTGCAGTGACAAACGCCTTCACTATTGCTTTGACGTGGTTAAACGGATAGTCAAACGGTGGCTTGGATATACTTGACTATGACATCTACTATGATGAAGCACTCGGAGGCGATTTCACTCTTATTGGCAACAACATCGAGCTGCTATACTACCAGACTTCGGTACCGCTTATCGCTGACCAAGTCTACAAGTTCAAGGTTACAGCTCGCAACACGGTTGGAGATAGTTAAATGTCGGAAGCAGTTGCTATCAGAGCAGCGAGAGTGCCTGACATCCCGCTAAGTCTCTCTGATGTGCCAGCAGTGACAACTGCTTTCTAGATCGGTCTCACATGGCAGGAGGGATATTATAATGGCGGATCTCCTGTTTTAGACTACAAGATCCACTTTAAAGTCTCATCAGCCACCACATCTTACACTGTGTTTTAGACGAATTAAATAGCGACATCGACGACTGTAGCAGGCCTTGCACCAGGAATCACGTACACTTTCGTTGTGGAGGCTAGAAACTTGGTTGGGCTCAGTGGCTTCTCAGAGCTAGTTAACATTCTGGCTGCACAGATTCCTGATGAGCCCACTGGCTTGCAGAATGTGCCCACGAGTACTTTCGCTACCTAGATTGGTCTTAGCTGGGTAGCACCTGCATTCAATGGAGGTTCTCCAGTCATCGACTATAGAATCTGGTATGACAACGGAAGTAGTGGCGTCTCATTCACGGTGCTAGTGTCCGGATTATAAAACTTGGACTACATCGCAACGGGATTAACGCAAGGAACCACCTACCAATTCAAGGTCGAATCACGAAATCTCTACGGCCACAGTAAACTCTTCTCAAACACTGTGGTGGTGTTGGCTGCCCAAGTTCCCGCGTAGCCACTTGCACCCATGACTACTTTCATCGCAGCGAGTGACAGCATTTAGATAACGTGGACCGCACCTGATAATGGTGGCTCACCAATAATGAGCTATAAGGTCAAGATGCGAGCAGCGGACGGAGTGACTTACATTGAGCAGTTAGCGCACTGTGATGGCTCTTTAAACACGATACGTGATTCAAGGCAATGCACTGTTCCTGCCTACATCTTCAATTAGGCACCGTACGGTTTACCTTGGGGCTATGAAGTTTACGCTCACGTTATTGCAAGGAACCTTTATGGAGACTCTTTGACTTCGCTTGCAGCAAATGGCGGCATTATCGTCAGAATACCAGACAAACCCATCTCACTAGCAGAGAGATACAGTGACCGCACACCAACAGCTCTAGGATTAACGTGGGCTGATGGAGTTGAAAACGGAGGTTTATCTGTTTTAGATTACAGAGTTAATATCGCTGAGCTCGGCACCAGTTACACAGTCTTCCAGTCGGGAATAGTAACTCAGAGTTTCGTTGTTAAAGGACTTACATCTGGAAAGACGTACAAGTTTAAGGTTGAGGCGAGGAACTCACATGGCTACAGCGCCTACTCTGACGAAGTGACTTTACTGGCGGCATTTAAACCTGAGGCACCCACTACGGTGACGACAGCAATTAGTGGTCCCTACGTCATCATTCAGTGGTCTGAGCCCATAAATAATGGCTCACCGATCACAGGGTATAAGATCTTCATAGTTTAGCATAACTCTGCGATATTTACTCAAGAAAATGTTGAATGTGATGGCAATTCATCAGGAGTGATAAACAATAGACAATGCTAAGTTTCGCTATTCACACTGATTGAGGCGCCTTTCTCATTAGCACTTGACGAAAGTATTCAGGTGAAGGTCATCTCGATGAATTTCTACGGTGACTCACCCTAATCACTGGCGGGTAATGGTGCAACCATTTAGAAAGTACCCGATGCTCCAACTAATCTGCAAAATGACCCTTCAACTACCTCCGATCGAGTCATTAGGTTTACTTGGACCCAAGGAATATCAGATGGCAGCTCACCCGTCCTCGACTACGACATCTACTATGACTAGTCAACTGGCACGTGGACCCTGCTTGATGAAGCCATAACGACCGCTTCTTACTCAACGAAGATCCCACTAACAAAAGGTATCTACTACCAGTTCAAAGTCACGGCTAGAAACTCGGTCGGTGACAGTTTGTAATCGGTTGCTATTTCAATCTTGGTAGCATAAATACCAGACGCCCCTGTTAACCTCGTGAATGTGCCCTCGGCAACGACAGCATACCAGATAGGCCTCCAGTGGTAGGCGGGACCCTACGATGGATCTAGTCCCATAATCGACTACCAAGTGAGCTACAAAGCAGCCGGAGTGTCAGATTACACGATCTACCAAAGCGGAATCACGATCACATCACTTTTCACTGTGAGTGGTTTGACGCCTGGCGTAGTGTATACATTTGTGGTGCAGTCGAGAAACATCATAAACTACAGCGTCTACTCCCAGTAGACGAGCATCTTAGCTGCTTAGATTCCAGATGCGCCGACTGCTTTGACCAACGTGAAAGGAAACACCCAATCCAATCAGATTGGGCTTGAATGGCTGGCACCTGTCTTCGATGGCGGCTCACCCGTTATCGACTATAGAGTTTGGTATGATAACGCATCTGCTGGTGCTACTTTCACAGTTATTGCGGAGGGTGTAACGAGTCTTACTTACCTCGCAGCAGGATTAACGTAAGGTGCCACATACAAGTTTAAGGTCTAGTCGCGTAACTTATACGGATTCAGTGCATCGTTCTCTGAAACAGTGACAATTTTGGCGGCTTAGATTCCTTTCGCACCAATCGCTCCTGAAACTGAGTTCATCGCTGCAGCCGACACAGTTTAAGTGACTTGGTTTAAGCCTGATGATGGTGGATCCCCGATCACATCCTACTCAGTTTACTTCGCTCAGAGCGACGGTGTTACCTACACGAAGCAGCTCACAGACTGTGATGCATCGACTGCTGCAATAATGGCAGCACTCTCTTGTACTGTGCCAGCATTGTCTTTGCACAAGACTCCATTCTCTTTGCCATGGGGCTCAAGTGTATACGCAAAAGTAATCGCAACTAACTTCTATGGCGATTCATTCTATTCGAATGCGGGCAACGGAGCAATCATTTTAGCGGTTCCCGACGTACCAATCAACTTGATTGAAAACTTGCAGGAGAGGTCTGGCTCAACCCTTGGCATAACTTGGAATAATGGAGCGGACTAGGGCGGCACTCCAATCATCGATTACAAGGTGACCGTGACAGGACGTGATGGTGTCTACTCGGTCGTGACAGAGCATCTGACGTTGCAGTCGTTGACGGCATTACTCCTAACCAAAGGCGTAACTTACGACTTTAAGGTGCAGGCAAGAAACGCTCACGGCTACAGCAGTTTCTCTGAAACGCTAGCCTTACTTTGTGCGATCAGACCAGGCATACCTTCATAAATCTTGACTACGAATTTAAATGCAGACGTTATAATCTCGTGGCAAGAACCAGTTAACAACGGTTCTCCTATCACAGCATACACAATTTTAATTTAGACCACCTCTGGCGCGTTTGTCGAAGAAACTAAAAACTGTGATGGAACCTCATCTGTAATCATCGCCAACAGATAGTGCACAGTAACACTAGCTGATCTGCAAGCAACACCGTTCAACATGGTTAAGGGTGACCATGTCAATGTGAAGGTCAGCGCAAGTAACTTCTACGGATAATCGCCTTTCTCTTCAGTTGGTGATGGAGCTTCAATTTGGGTTGTTCCCAATGCACCTGTCTCTTTAGCAAACAATGCCGAGATAACTGACGCAGTGAAGATAGGTTTTATCTGGTTTGCTGGTGTCTCAAATGGTGGAACCCCAGTGCTCGACTACAGAATCTACTATGCACAGCTGGGTAGTGAATATTCTTTGCTTGTCCAAGGTGTAACGACAACGAGCTACACCACCATAGTGAGCCTCATAACAAACGAGCAGTATAAGTTCAAAGTTCAGGCTAGGAATGCTGTTGGTTACTCACTTGACTCGAGTGAAATTACGGTTAGAGTTGCTAGAAAACCCGATGTGCCAACATCGCTTGCAACTGCAATCAACGGTGACTTTGTTAAGATTAGCTGGGCAGCACCATATGATGGTGGTTCGCCTCTGTTAAGCTATACGATACAGATACTACAGAGCGATAGTGTCTCTTTCACAGCGGACCTGATGGACTGTGATGGAGCGAATTTAGCTATTTTGTCTAGTGGTGAGTGTAATGTGCCAATCTACACTCTTATCTAATCGCCCTATAACCATCCATGGGGTGCCAGTATCTAGGCAAGAGTCAAGGCAACGAACCTGGTTGGCTCATCAGAGTTTTCTACCGTTTAAAATGGAGCAATTATTTTGACAATCCCTGATGCGCCTGTAAACCTGGCTGATGAGAAGCTTGTAACCTCTATGTTCTAGATCGCTCTCAGCTGGTATGCCGGCGCTATGAACGGTGGTACACCAGTAATCGATTATAGACTTTGGTATGCGGAGCAATCTGCTGAGTTTGTTGTCTTGTAAGCGGCTTTGACTTCTACTTCATATGTCGCGACAGGTCTGACAACAGGATAAACATACAAGTTTAAGGTGTAGGCAAGAAATGCATTCGGGTACAGTGTTGACTCTGCTATAGTCTACATCTTGGCCGCATCAAGACCAACTAGACCAGCAGCACCCAAAACAACATGGTCTGACTCAACAGATAAAGTGACGGTAACTTGGGTTGCACCAGCAGAAAATGGTGCCGCAATTACCTCATACTCGATCCAGATTCGAAAAGGTGACAACTTATCTTTCTCAGAAGAGCTTACTGAATGTAACGGAGCCACCAGTGCTATTGTGATTGCTAGAAGTTGTTAGATATCCTCATCTCTTCTTATCGCTGCTCCATTTAATCTTCCATGGGGCTCAAGCGTCTTTGCTAGAGTAAGAGCGACGAACTCTAAAGGTGACTCAACACTGTCCAACGCGGGTAATGGAGCTATCATCGTGACTAATGCTGATCCGCCCACTAATCTAAGAGAGGTAGCATCTGTTAAGACACCAACAACGATAGGTGTTTAATGGACAGCCCCTTCGTTCAACGGTGGCGCTGTAATCCAAGGCTATAGAATCTCTATGGCGGCTCAAGGGGCAGCTTACATGCTACTTAGTGACTCAGTGGTCACAACACAGTACACAGCCTCTGGTCTGACAGCAGGCACAACGTACAGCTTCATAGTTGAGACGAAGAACCAGCATGGCTTCGGTGCCTCCTCAACTGAGTTAACTTTGTTAAGTGCATTTGTACCCGACCCGCCAATAACAGTGACCACCGCCAATTAGGCCAACTACATCATAGTAGCATGGTCTCTTCCAATTGATAATGGTTCACCCATAACAGGCTATAAGATCTTCATCAGAGCGAAGTCAAACACTTTAATAATTGAGTCGAACGACTGTCTGGGATCATCAGCTGCTGTGGTGAGCCAAAGGACTTGCAATATTAATTTGAGCAGTTTAACGGCGCCTCCTTACTCACTTGTATTGAATGATTAAGTCGTTGCACAGGTTGTCGCAGTCAATTTATATGGTGACTCATCTAACTCGGCATCCGGGTCGGGAGCCATTATTTGGCTAGTTCCCGATGCACCGGTCAATCTAACGAACGATTTGGCTGTCACGAATGGATTACAAATCGGTATAACTTTCCAGGCTGGAGCATCTGATGGAAGCACGCCGGTTTTGGACTATAAACTTTGGTATGCTGAGGTTGGTATGACTTATGAGGTACTTGAGGCTGCACTCACTTCAACTTCGTATACAACAAGTGTAACTCTGAACGCAGGCTAGGACTACAAGTTGAAGGTGTAAGCGAGAAACGCTGTCGGCTACTCACTTGACTCTACGGTATTGGTGGTAAAAGCGGCCAGAGTCCCGGATGTGCCTACTAATTTGATTACGACAACTTTTGGCGATAATATAGTCATCAGTTGGACCGAGCCATACAACGGTGGCTCAGAGATCCTTTCGTACAAGATCGTCATTTAGGAGCTTGATGGCACGACCTTCACAGAAAGCCTTTCAACTTGCGATGGCAGGAGTGAGGCAGTGATCAGAGCGACTTAGTGCACTATTGCTATAACTACTTTGAGAGCGGCTCCATTCAGTTTGCCATGGGGCTCAAGTGTCTATGCTAAAGTGTTTGCTACGAACGTGGTCGGATCATCTGCCTTCTCTACTGTTGAAAATGGTGGAGTTATAAGAACGACACCCGATCCACCTATCAACTTAGCAGATGTAGCCTCAGTCACCTCAGCGACTCAGATCGGGCTCTCCTGGGACGAGGCAGTGTTTAATGGAGGATCCTATGTACTCGACTACAGATTGTGGTACTCAACAGATGGAACAAGCTTCTCTGTTGTGTAGGCCAGTATACCCATGAGAGTGTTCACTGTAGGCTCGTTGGTTTCAGGCCATAGCTACTACTTTAAGACGCAATCACGCACTGCTGCAGGTTTCTCGGACTTCTCAAACACTGTCATGATTTTGGCTGCTTCTACACCTTCAAAGCCAAACGCACCGGCTACAATTTGGTCTAATCAAAACAACGCTGTGACTGTGACCTGGACTGAGCCTTCAAGCAACGGTACTCCTATATTGTCTTACAAAGTTCTCATTCGTAAGAGCGACGGTTTATCATTCGCGACAGAGCTGACTGGCTGCAATAGCTAAAACAGTGCTTTAGTGACCTCGCGTCAATGCGCGATCGCTGTAGCTAATCTAGTAGCTGCACCGTTTAATCTACCGTACGGCTCAAGCATCTTCGCAAAGATCGTAGCGACGAATATTAAAGGTGACTCTGTTGAGTCCAACGCGGGCAACGGAGCAATAATCGTGACGATACCCGACCCGCCAATCAACTTAGTAGAAAACTTGTCACAGAGATCCTACTCAAGTCTAGGAATCTAGTGGGAGCCAGCGCAGTTCACAGGAGGCACCCCAATCATAGACTACCGAGTGCATATGTCTACAAATGGCGCAGCTTTTGTCTCGCTCATCACGACCGTGTCAGCACAGATCCAGATCAACCAGCTTACTCCTGGCATCGAATATAGATTCAGGATCGAGGCAAGAAATTAGTATGGCTACAGTGGTTTCTCGGACACACTCACGCTGACCGCTGCCTATATACCATCAGTGCCACAGGACATCGACACTTACATCGATGGAAACAAAGTGTTCATTTAATGGACGCAGCTGACCGATAATGGTTCTCCGATTACCAGTTATAAAGTCTACGTTCAGAATTAAGAGAAGACCTAGTTCCTGCTCGAGAGTACTGACTGTGACGGAACACAGCAAGTCGTAATCGAAAATAACGGTTGCTTTATCTTGCTTGACACTTTGATCCGGCAGCCATTCAACTTGATCCTGGATGAGAGTATCCAAATCAAAGTCCAGGCGACAAACTACTACGGTGCGTCAGACTTGAGTGTCGCTGGTAATGGCGCTCGTGTCAGACTCGTACCCGATGCACCCGTCAACTTGAGCAATGACCTTACAGTGACGAATGGCGCTGTCATCAGATTCACTTGGCAAGAGGGAGCTTCAAATGGAGGTGCACCCGTGATTGACTATGATGTGGTGTACGACTAGAGCACCGGTGTGTTTGTTGAGCTGGCAACTGCAGTTGCACACACTTATTACTAGACTAATTTCGCGCTGGTCACTGGTGCAACTTACACCTTTAAAGTCAGGGCAAGAAACTCTGTTGGTGATAGTTTGGAATCCCAGCCACTCGCAATAGTGACCGCTGTAGTGCCAGATGCTCCTGTCTCGCTGAAAGACGTCGTAGCTATAACGACAGCCTACCAAATAGGTCTAGATTGGTCTGCAGCCGCGAACAATGGTGGATCACCTGTACTCGATCACGATGTTTACTATGCTGTTGAGAGGCAGAATGAGAGCGGTCCGCTACTGCCATCGCTCTCTTACTAACTTGCCCAAGGTGTAGTTTTAAAACCTTACACTTAGACAGGCTTGACACCTGGCTATGTGTATAGATTCAAGGTGTAGGCGAGAAATGCGGTTGGCTTTAGTACTGACTCAACAACTATCGCTATCTAAGCCGCTTAGATCCCTGACTAGCCCACAAATGTCCAAAACATTCAACTAGTTACTAATTCGTAGTAGATCGGAATTCAATGGACTGCCCCAGTCTTTGATGGTGGTTCAGCATTAATTAGCTACCGCATCTGGTCGGACTCAGGAACAAATGGCGCCACCTTCACTGTTCTGGCTGAAGGATTGACTGGGCAATCTTTCACCGTTGCGCCAACGATCTAAGGAACAAGCTACCAGTTCAAGGTGCAGGCACAGAACAAGTATGGTTATAGCTTCTTTTCGAACACTGTCACTATCCTATCATCACAGAAGCCCCAGAAACCCAATGCACCGGTCACCAGCTGGGTACCAGACAACGTGGTAATTACCTGGACGGCCCCTGATAACGGTGGCTCCCAAATAACCTCATATCAAATCTTCATTAGGTAGAAGGACATGAGTTTCTCAGTTGAGTTAAGCCATTGTGATGGAACCAATTCAGTTGCGACGACATGCACAATACCAGTGTCAGTGCTGAGAGCGTCACCTTTCAATCTTGATTGGGGTGACAGTGTCTTTGCCAAAGTTTACGCAACGAATGAATATGGAGATTCATTGACCTCAAATTCTGGTAATGGCGCAATGATTACCACGACTCCGGATGCTCCGAGCAACCTCGCAGAGGTATATGCATCTCGCACGAAGTCAACTTTAGGGTTGTCTTGGTCCGCTCCGATATTCAAAGGAGGTGATGTGATAATCGACTACAGAATCAGCTATGCTATTCAGGGCGGCACATTCACTTATCTCACCTCTGCAGTGACCGGTACAAAATATACTGCGACTGGGTTAAGCTTTGGTACAACCTATCAGTTTAAGGTTGAAGCAAGAAACACATACGGGTATTCTACTTTCTCGAGCACAATTTCGCTTTTATGTGCGTTCTAAGCTGATCCACCTACCACAGTGACGAGCACTAACGATGCAGAAAAGGTCTCAATTCAATGGAGTGAACCAATCGCGAATGGATCACCCATCACAGCCTACAAAATCTTTATCATCAACAGCGTGGGAGATTTCGTGCAAGAGTCTACCGAGTGCCAATAACAATCACCGCAACTCATGCAGACACGCTTCTGCCAACTCGCACTCTAATCTTTAACTAGTGCACCTTATTCACTTGTGCAGGGTAACAGTGTTAAAGTTAAGATCGTTGCTGTTAACGTATACGGTGATTCAATCCAGTCAGCAGCCGGCAGTGGTGCTGTTATTTAGCTAGTACCTGAGGCACCTATCAATCTGGCGAATGATCCACAGATAACTGATGATTCTCGCATAAGGTTCACTTGGTCTGCTGGCTAGAATGATGGTGGCGCACCCGTGATCGACTACACGATCTACTACGACCAATCAACAGGAAACTACGTCTTGTTGCAGGCTGGAGTCACGGACTAATTCTACCTGACCACTTTGACATTGACGACAGGATCAACCTACTAGTTCAAGGTGAGAGCAAGGAACTCCGTTGGCTTAAGTGTCGATTCGGCGGCTCTTTCCGTGCTTGTAGCAGAGAAACCAGCAGCAGAAGCTTTCACACTATCGAGTGTGGCAGCGGAGCAGAGCGCTACTTCGGCTCTTTTAACGTGGACTGATGCAAACTATGACGGTGGCTCTCCGGTCATCGACTACACGATTAGTTATGCGATCGTCCCCAACAGCGGCGACGAATCAACACAGCAGTGATTGGTGCGGATTGAAGCGGTCAACGCGATTGATGGCTGATCACTGCTGCTGCCAAATTGAAAGCAGAAAATGATGATTTTAGTGCGGCCAGGCTTATCTACATGAGCATACATGTTTTAAAACACGCATGAAACTCACTAGGTTTCGACTTTGACTTAGACAATACTGACTTTGGGTAGATGCTCCGATGAAGAGTGGAAACCCGAAGAAAAGAGTTGTGAAATGAGTTAAGTGGGTAAAAATGTGGCCTGATTTGATCTGGTTAGTATTAATCCTTCATTTAAATTAATTTAATTTATAATAAAGTGGGGTTTTGGGGTTTTGGGGTTTTGGG
>Ga0194118_10001532_pt1 | contig 32546 bp, 19 predicted proteins | sample TA2MahsurfametaG_2_FD_148662 | JGI IMG/M metagenome (GOLD analysis project Ga0194118, IMG submission 148662) | Freshwater microbial communities from Lake Tanganyika, Tanzania - TA2015013 Mahale N5 surface | ecosystem: Environmental > Aquatic > Freshwater > Lake | place: Tanzania: Lake...
AGACGAACCAGATGAACCACTTGTGCCGCTAGAACCGCTTGTGCCGCTAGAACCGCTTGTGCCCGACGAACCAGAAGTTCCAGGCGAACCAGATGAACCGCTTGTGCCGCTAGAACCGCTTGTGCCGCTAGAACCGCTTGTGCCTGACGAACCAGAAGTTCCAGACGAACCAGATGAACCGCTTGTGCCACTGGAGCCTGAAGTCCCGCTTCCTCCAGAACCAGTTTGTTTTTTAATTATATTATTTTCTATTACTAAATATTCAGTAGCGGTTGTTGTAACATCTGGTAGTTCTGTAAAAACTAAATTATTTGTTCCGCTATAATATAAAGTTCCAGTTGTGAGAGTATTTTCTCCATTAAATACAGAAAGATAACCACTAACGCCTGTTCCTTCTAAAAAGTTTAATTTTTTGACGCCTGTTGTGGCATAATCAATTCCACTTTGAGAAAAACGAACAATATCAGAAAAATCAGTATATACACCTTCAGCAACAATACCTCTAACTTTAACCTCGTAATTAGCAGCAATTGAAATTGGTATATAAAAACAAGGTTCATTTTCAGCAATAACAATTGAACCGCTTGGAAACGTAAAATTAAGTCTTTGCGCAACTAAAACACCAGTATAATCAGTAAAGAAATTAACTCCAGTTCCACTTGTATTGGTTCCGGTAACATATCCATTTAAATAACCAGAATCATAAGAGCAGTTTTCTGATGAAATGTTGGGTAAAGAAAAAATAAAAGAACCCGAACCAGTATCGTAATAATAATTTAAATATATTTTATTCGAATTAATCGACCCACTGTTAAAAGTAAATCTATCTAACTCATCTAATGCCCCAGTTGGATATACTCCTTGAGGAAAGGAACCTCTACTATCAGTAAAAAGAGTATGAGGAATCCACTGAATACCGCTTTCACCAGAGGGAGAAAAAACTGGAATATAATTATTTCCAGAATAGTAAGGATTGATTCCTACTTGAGAATAAGAAATTAAATCGGTTCCAGTATTTTGTACTATATAATCAATATTACTAATTTTAGGAGCATGATAGAAAAAAACATTAGACGGTTGAAAAACGCCGCTTTTATTTAAATAGATTTCATAATCAACTTCAATATTAGAAACATTTTTAGCCCATTTAACAAACAAAAATCTTTCAAAAGAATCAGCTACAGGATCATGATTAACAATAATTGCTCCAGTAATATTTTTTGGTTTTAAATCAAAAAGATCCGTATTTAAAGGATCTAATTTTATTTGACCTAAATTATAAAAATTGCCAGTATTATAATAATCAGTAGTTACTAAACGATAAAATTGTTTTTCTTGTGCGCCAGCGGGATAACTGATTAAAGATCCATTTTCAATTGAAATTTCATCTTTGATATTATCAAAACCATCAAATGCGCTTTTTTGTATTGCAATGGAAGAAACTGAATCTCTATTTTCTAAATCGTAACTAACAAAAATACTTCCACCCAAATGAATTTGCACATTAGAAAATTTAGATATTTTATATTCTAAAACAAAAATCGCTTTTGAAATTTTTCCGTCATAAGTGTATGAAGTAACAGCTATTCTACAATTTCTTAAATAATTAACATCATTATAAAGCCCTATGGATAAAGAAGATAAAGAAGAATCGTCAAAATAAAAAAATGACTGCTTTAAACATGGATTTAATACTCGAACAAGATTATTGTTTTCATCTAATAATTCAACTTGAAAACATGAAAAAATTCCATCCTCTAAATTAGCCTGTTCTGTAGAATTTGGTTTTAATACTTGCCAATTTAACTCAACATCATTTTGATTTACATTAACATAAATCATTTTGACATCAGTTGTGAAACCGTATGTCTGTTGATTATCAATTTCTAAAAAGCTCAAATTACAAGATAAATTAGTTATCTTGTAAGGACCATCACTAATTACTTGAGGAGGCTGAAACATTTAATTTAAAAATTCATCATTGATACCTATTTTATACACTCTTAAACTCTCAAAAGATATCGACACTTCGTTTATTGGTCTCGCAATAGTTGTGGAAGCAGCATCGCCCACCCTCCAAACATATGATATTTTTTTTGAATTCAAAACATATTCAATAACTAAACCAACACATGCTGTAGATCCCGTGTTATTCACGTCTTTAAAATCATTAAAAAGCTTACCATTGTTAATCTTTAAAACTGAAACAACGGAACTATATTTGTCATCAGAATAATCAAATGATGGAATTATATAATCATATCTATCATTAATATTAAATGTTTGTGATACGTTAGATACGTAGTCAGATCTGGATACATCAATATCCGGAACTTGATTTTTAGGAATTATTTGAGTTATATTGCTTGTATTTTCCGAAAATAAATTATTAGTACTTAAACTTTGTTTGTTTTCTATATAATTAAACTTAGTAACTTCATATTCAGCAGCAGTAATTTCAAACTCCACTTGACTTTTTTCTTTTATCCCTAAAATTCTATATTGTTTACTATAAGCGACAGATGGATTTGAATCATCTTTATCATAAACCCATAAAGTCGATGGAGCGATAGAAAAAAGAATATTTTGCTCCGCATCTGTTAGCCCAGATGTCTTTAAAGTTATTTGTGTTCTGAAATTTCCATCAAGACCCGTACCTTCGACTTCAAATTTATATAAATAAACAGCATTCAACTTATCTATTTCAGAATCTGAAATTTCTTTACCTTCGTTGCTTTTTTTATTTAAATATGACGGAGTAATAGATTCTGTTGGAATAATAAAAGACAAAATGTCGCCACCCTGAATAAAATCGTATTTATCATCCAAAACAATTATATTATTAACAATACTAACTACGCGACCACCTTTTCTTCCTGATACTTTTAATTCATCAGTAATGGAAATTACATTACCCGGAGATAAAAGAAGAGCTTCAGGACCAGCAGTAAAAATCACTAACTCTTTTTCTATTTGATTTGTTATCAAAAACCATTCACCGATTCTACGGGCTTGAGATTTTGATGTAACACCAAAACCTAAAATTTCTTTTTCTACATATCCGTATCGTCTAATGTTAATTTGATCTTCAACATAAACAGTTTTATCTTTGAAACCATCTGTTTCATCAGCGTATACAATTTTAGCAACAGTATATCTTGTATCTTTAGAGGATCCTATATAATTAAAAATACCATCTTTGACGTTAGAATTTGTAAAAAAGTAACAAGAAGGTTTCGGCCTATCATTATCAAAATTAACGAAATTATTTGACCAATAAGTTAAACCTTTGAAAGTAGAAGCAACATTATTTAATAAATTAATTACATCTGTTTCTGTTATTAAGGAAATATTAGCTCTAAATCGAGGTTCTGTTAAAGGAAAGAAACCCGGAAATTGAGCCGCCGCCTTACCAGAATTATAAACATACTCTAAATCTGGGAAAACGGATAAATTTTTTATATAATTTATAAAATTAAAAAAAGGATTATCGGGGCTTAAAGCGGCAGCAGCAGTAAATGCATTAATTAAAATTTTCATCGCTGTTTCATATTGATTTGCGTCATCACCACTACCTGAGCCTAGAATTGCTTCTATTTCTTTTTTAACATCTGGAAATTTACTAAAAATTTTATGAAGCCCAAATTCCGGTATAAATCCAATTTGAGCGCAAGTCTGTGTTGCGGGATCTTCAAATTTAACAGACGTAATAATAACTCTAAAACTTTTGAAAACATTTATTTGTTGACCATCTTCATCAGTATCTAAAAATTTTAAACTTACGAGATCTAATTTATAGCCTACATTGAAAAAGCCATTCATTGAAGATGAATGAGACAATCGAATTATATTTTTAACATTATCTTTTGCATCAGATACGCTTCCAGAGGGACCGGCTGGAGTTCCTGTTGCCGCAGCATGAAGAGAAAGAATATTTACCGCAGGAAAACGAGAAACGTTGTTTGTTGGAACAGATTCATCACAATATTTAGCTATTCGATATAAATTCCATTTATCAGCTAAACTCTCCTGAAATGTGAATTTACCTAATCCATATCTATAGTTAGTAATTAAATCATAAATAATCCAAGCTGGATTATCTGTCCATCTTAAAACTGAATCAAATTCTCCATTCCAAAAACCATCATAATATTTACCTTCTGCATCATAGTTTTCTGGCACTTTAATTTTTAAAAGTTTTAAATCATATGTGCGATTTGGCGGTTGAGAAAACCCTCTACCATCAAAAACACTTAAAAAATAACAGCTGTTTGGATATTTAAATGTTAAACTAGTTACTTCTGTTACGTAACTAACGCCAACAGATCTATTACTCTTAAAATCCGCAGGATCATTTGCTTTTGATAAATTATAGACCTTAATATAAGGCCCCAATGCAAAATCGAAATCACTTACATCAAAAAATAAATCAAACGCATAAGGAGACGTAGCAATACCAGTAACTTTGTGTAAAACATAACATTTATAAAGAGGATTTAATTTATATCCAATTTCAATTCCAAGAAGACAAGTATTAGTCCCTGTGCTTCCATCACCACCGACAGTATACAAAGCGTTTAATTTAAAACTCAAAAATAAATAATCAGTAGAGGGATCTTTGATTTCGTGATAAGCTCCGAAACATTTCTCGAAATTGGCTTCAGTAAAAATCTGGCGACCATTAATAAGCTTGGCACCTATCGTAAAGTTAGCAGCGCCTCCTTTTATTAATTGGAAAACAGAAACATGTCTAGCTGTATGAAAAAAGTTGATTGAGATATCATCTGTGATTCCGTATAAAGTTTTTTCAATGCTATAACTAACTCCTGGATTTGAAAAAGTAAAACCATTTAAACCATATATAGGTAAATAACTTTGAAATTCTGTACCAAATCGACCGTACATTTCTAATCTACTATAATTAAACTGGTTAGTATGAAAATTTTTTACAGGATAATTATTGTAATAAACACCTTTAAAAATTTCAGAATTATTAACTCCTTTATCAAATAAAACTAATTCATTTCCTTTTGGATCAACAAGACCCGCAATAGGTCCTTCACCTATTAAATCTTGAACGAAATATTTGGTTGTAGACTCCAAGAGATTACTTTTATCCCGTGCGACAAAAGGAGCAAAATTAGCTAATGTTTTTTGTGAATCCTCCAGTGGAGGAACCTGTTTTTTCATAGCGTTTCCAAAAGCATCCAACGATTTAAGTCTATATTCCATTTTGAATTAAATTTTTACACTAATTGAACCTAAAGATGATGCCAAAACAACAGAAGTGATCGATGCATTAGAACTATCAAAATTATATAAACAAGCATTAATAACAGAAGATCCAGTTTTTAATCTTCCATAATTAAGCGCAATCGGAGTATTTCTTGCTGCAACATTATCTTTGCTTGAAACAATATAAGAAGATGTTTTAAGCTGTTTTGGATCACCAGGTTTTAACAATAAAGAAATTAAATAACTTATACCAATACTTATCGCTATTAAGATTATGAACGAAACAACATAAGCTAAAAATTTAGACAATCCTATCGCAATTAATGCAACCACCAAAGCGCTAAATCCAAACACTAAACAAGGTATAATTTCAATAGTATCAACGTCAGTTAATAAAAAATCTAATTCATCAATATCTTTATGAAAAATTTTGCCATCCAAAACAATCACAAAACCACCAAATTTTTTATACAAAGATTTCATTTTAAAATTGTAATTTGCATAATTAGAACACAAAGCAAAAAAAATATCTTTAAATTTATTGACCTTTAAATCAAAAGAGCTGCAAAAATATTTTTTCAACAACCCATGTAAAATAATTTTTTTCATTTTATTCTAGCCGAAATGAAATTGGACGCCACACTAGTAGGTGATGAACTATTAGCTGATGCTAACGGACTTGTTAAATCAGAATTTAAATTTAAAAAATTAATCACATTGCTTCCTATTTTTAATCTTCCGTAATTTAAAGCTATAGGCGTATTTCTGCTTACTCGATTTTCTTCCGCTTTAAAAATATATGAAGAGGTTTTTATTTGATTTGGTTGTTTTGGACTTAATAATTTAGATATTAATAAACTGATACCTATTGATATAGCAGTAAAAATAACCGTATTAATTACTAAAGCCAAAAGAGCATTGACCTTAATACTGGTAAAAGCAATTGTTGCTGTCGCAACAGCGGAAAATTTTAAAACAGGGATTAAATCTATTTTCCTGGCTCTTTGTATAATTAAATCAATTTCATTCAAATTAGAAATCACTTTATCATCAACAACAATAATAAAACCATCAAATTTTTTATACAACGATTTGACTTTACTTTCAAAACCTTCAAAATTAGAACATAAACAATGTAAAAGTTCATCAAATGAACGAACATTGCTTTTGAAAGACTCGCAAGCCAACTTTTTAAAAAATCCATGTAAGACAATCGTCTTCATTGTTATATTTTACACTTAAAAAACTATCGTAATTCAAACTATATATTATAATTGGAATATTGAAATTTTTAATAAAAAATAAATCTTGCTCTGAAGGTTTTAAAATATGTAAATGACTATGAAAGCTACAAATGATTTTATTTTTAATTAAAGAAACATAAAATTCTGGAGGTGGATAGTAATGATGACAATTATTATGCAAAGATTCATAAAAATGAATATTTTTAAATGAATCAATTAAACCACCCGCCTCAAATGGATAATGAGATAAAAGACCTTTTTTAATATCCAATAAAACTTTTTTATTACACCTCGTAATTGTAAGGTCTTGTACCTGGAAATCCCCCATAAGGTAATCCATCTCTATGTCCATACCATCTTAACTTACAACCTCTCAAGTCTTTAGAACAGTTATCTTTAACCCAAAAATCTTTATGGTATCTTGGATCTTTTCCTGAATTACCTGTAGAAATTGAAACATAAATCGAATTAGTTATATTGTCTTCAGAAAATTGAAATTGCGTTCCAAAAAAATCATAGTTTACAAAATCTGAATATAAAACAAAATCACCAGTTGTATATTGAACGTTACTAGACCAACTACCTGCAAAATTTATACCAGACAAACCATAACCATCAGCAGAATAAAATTGTTTATTATTTTCATCAGCAATTGGAATACCTATATTAATTTTACTTCCAAAAATATCAGACTCTGTATACTGATCGTCATTTATTTGTATTGTTTGGCCTTTTGCATTTGAATTTAACCACGGAATTTTTCCATAATTACAACCACAACCACGATAAGACCAAGAGCATAAATTGTCTGAAATTTTACGATTTGGCAAAAATTGATTTTCGAAGTCTAAAGGACTTGAAAGTTCAAAATCGATGACGTATTTATTTTCATTTGTCTTTCTATTAATAATATAGTTTTCTTCAAAAAACGATGCTCCATATCCATTAATCTTATTCCTTTTTTTTCTATATCCAAAAAATGGATTTAAACCTTCTGAAAAATTTTCATCGTCTAAATTTTTAACAAATATTTTTATTCTTTTAAGTTTTGAATTAACTAAATCATTTTTATTTTTAACAACATCAGTAATGGTTCCGTTAATATTTGCGACCCTGATGGTTGGGCGACTTTGTTTACCATCAGAAGAAAACTCAAAACCACTATATTCTATTGGAGCAGGTATATATTTATTTCCTCTGTAAACAATAAATTTAGCAAAATTTTTACCAGCATGAAAACGCAAAATACCTGTTGTTTCATCAATATAAATTTCGAATAAATCCACAAATGAATCTGGATCTAAATCGATAAGAGCTTGCGTTGAAACGATATCTGGCATATTAAGATTTTTTTACTTTGCCTAATATATTTATTCTATCTGCACTTGTATAATACATATCTGAGTTTTGAAATTCAACAGAAGAAAAAAATGCTCGATTTTTATATTTATTAATTAAAGACGAAATAATCAAATCGACTGGATCTACGCCTAAATTAAAATTCAAGTCTTTATAAACTAAAACCTCATATATTTTATTTGAATAATACATGTGATTACCACCTTTCGCTTGATTAGAAATTCCATTGGCTATAACATAATCAAGACTATCAGATCTAAAAGGAGAGGTGGATCGAAAAGTTTCAGTATAAATTTCATTATGATTTAATCCACATCTAAATGTAAAAGTAGAATTGTCATTTACAGTGCAACCGTGATAAACAATACCAAATTTACTTTTATTTTTAATAGCTAATTTATTGGCGTCTGACCCATATTGATCTTGAACGTATTTTCTAGATCCAATTCTTTCAAAACCCTGATTAATTGACGATCTAAAACCATCGCTATAAGAATTAGATTTAAAATATAAGTTATTGAATATTTCTTTTGTAACTGCTCCAGCACCCGAAGATCTTTTCTTATCTACGCTTAATATAAAATTTAAACCATTTGAAAATGAAGAAAAAATAGCTTTTTGCTCTTGAGTAGGAACAAGAGGATCATTATTAATAGTATTTTGCTCTAAAACAGAAACTGAAGATCCAGGCGGAAAAATAATCGAATCGCTATTTGGTAAATTTATTTCTTTTATTATATCATCAGCATTTTCTTCTCCTTTGATTGTAAGAGGACTAGTACTTTTTACTATTCCAGCTATTGCATAATAACCTTCAGGATGTTCTATTTTTATTCGATCATTAACGGTAAAACCATTTGTTGAAATATTTGATATTATAACTTCTTTGCTACGTTTAGTATATGTTAAACCATTACTAGTTAAATATGGTGCGAAAATATCTAGAATATCAAAATCCACAACATGAAACATAAATAAATTCTGTAAAGAATTTAAATTTGTTAGATTTTTTTTTAGTTGAACATAAGTTGTAAAAGGAACATCGCTAGAATTAACATAACCAGTGGGTCTTAAATCGATATAATATTTATTTAATGATAAACTAGTATCTTGAACAGGAGTTATAGAACCATCAGTAGATTCTAAAGTGAAATCACCGTACGAACCTGAATTTGAAATTGGAGAATTTGAATTCGTAATCCCTGAATATAAATAATCATAAGAAAACAAATTACTTTTTTGATAAATGTTTAAATCTGGAAATTCACTATATGCTCCTAAATTTAAAGTACATGAAGCAGAATTTGCAAAACGAATAGCATAACCAGCATCGTTTTCGGATTTTATTTCATTAAAAGAAAAGAAATTTTTATCGATTGCTGTAAAATCTGGTCTTGTGCTTGCATCAGTAAAGTCAGCTTGAGAAAGAAAAACTTGCGGTTTAAAACTTTTTTCACCTAATGCACCTCCGTTACCGCCAATTAATTTCAAAAATGAAGATTCGTTTGGCAGCGCTTGAAACACCGTTAGAGGTATTGAGGGAATTGATTGCTTATCGTATAGCGATACTAATGGATTTGGTTTTGATGTAAATGGCATAAATTATTTTTGAATTTACTTCTTATGGTCTTCCTATGTTAGGAGGGAAAAGATCCGCTTGCATGTTATTTAACATATATAAAGAGTAAGGCGACGATGGTGATAACTGATTAGCATCAGATACAAATATAGAATTATTTTGAAAATTTACACCAGTACCCACTCCATAAGAAGCGCCCGGAGAACCATAAACAACAGGAGAAGCTGAATTTACCACATCAAAGAAATCATTTAGAATTACAGATCCTAATGTTGAAAAATTATCATTTGGTACTATGGGTGGGGAATTAAAAGCTCTAAAAAAGTCGGTTGTTTTTTTGGCATTATATTTAACATTATTTCGAAGATCTTTTAAACCAGAGTTGTTGTATTCAATATTATTATATTCAGTTTTTAATTGACCATATTTGCTATCCTTTATTTCTACTACATCGATAAAGTCAATATTTTCACCCGCACCACCACCTCCTGCAATAATTGAATTTTTATCTAAATTAATATTCAAAACGCCCACACAATCAATGTAAATAGCATTTTTTCCTTGCTTTGCAGACGAATTATTTGTTTTATTTATAGATCCACCTTGCCCTAAAACAGTTGTTCCATCAATAAAATTTAACGTCAAACCAGAAGACATCGCAGAATAATTACCATTAATAAGTAACGATCCATAATTTTCATAAAAAGGATGATTAATATCAGCCCTTGAAGGACCAATAGAACAATTAGAAAAATTCAAAACAATGCCAGAAAATAAAGAATAATTATTTTTTGCTGGCCCCACTTGTTTTATATAGTCATCTATAATCAAATAATCAAATTTTCTATTAGTTGTTGTTAATTTATAAAAATCTTTTGTTAATGTAATCGATGGAGCAGAAGCTCCTATTTGTGTTAATATTTGTTGAGTCAAACCAGATTGAACAGCTGGATACAAAACAGTAGGATTTGGCCACGCATCAACATCACTCACGCCTGATGCATAAACTAAAGTTCCACTTCCATTGCTATAATCATCATTTTGACCACTAATTCCGACATAATAAGGAGTATCAAATGATAAATTATTAAAAATTAATTCATAAGTTGTTTTACCCGGTTGACCAATATCATATAAATTCGTTGAACTATTTAAATCAACAGATAATGTTTTTTCTGTCGCAGATGTTAAACTAGAATTTGTAGCCAACTTACCTATAAATTTAGTAAAATAAAAACCACTTGTTGGAATAGTCCATCGAACTTTCAAACCAATTGAACTTGTATCAAAATCATAAACTTTAGAAGCGACACAATTTTGAACTCCAGATAGAAAATTATATGGAGCAGCAGATCCAACATTTACTCTTTGCCCAGTAAACAATCCCGTTAAAAAAGGACCAAAAACACCAATGTTTTCGCTTTCTTGAAAAATCTGAAAATAACCAGTTATATTTGTATCAGCTGAATTACTAACAGTTTGAGGGATAGCAAAATTAACGTCAAAATATCCCGATCCACCAGCTGCTACGCTTATTGATCTTCCCGCTTCTTCGCCAATATTAAAAAAAGAACTTGAGTTATTTTGACCTTCTTGTTTGTTACCTATACCATATGAAACTGGATATTTTCTATTTTTATTTATTAAATAATAATTATGTGTTTTAGAAAAACCAGCTGGCAAAAATCCAAAATCAAAACCTGTAGGATTCAAAATTGTATTAAAATCAATAGTTTTTTGATATGTAAATTTCGATTCAACAAATTTCGCGGTTATTGTATTATTATCAATAAAATTATACGTATGACTCCATTCAGGACAATAAAAACTTCTTGTTCCAGTGAAAAAGGTATACATGTCATACTGAAACAAATCAATACCATTATAAAATTCTAAAAAATGCAACAAAGCTTGTGCTTCTTTATCACTACGATTACTAAATGTTAAATTAAAATCGAAAGAATTAGGATTAATACTTGTGTCTTGATATAAATAAAAATTACCTAATTCATTTTTAAAAACTTCAGACTCAAAACCAATTTGCTGAACCAAATCAGGTTCAAAATAAAATTTACGAGTCCACGAATTTGGATCTGTTATTGGATTAGAATTAGACGGTTGATCTCCAGAAAAATAATAAAAACCATTATTGCCGTTTGTGTCTCTAATTAAAATGTAATCGTGTTTTGAATATGTTGTATTAACATTATAGTTTTGTTTATTTGTATATGGAATCAACTTTTCACGCCAATCTGTAACAGAAATAAATGGCATCTCTAAGTTTAAAGTTACATTATTTAAGTTAACGTTTTCAAAATCATTTTCTATGCTTTTTAAATAATAAGGACGCTTTTTAGTGTGTGGAGGAAAAATATATAAATCAATTGTTTTATGACCTTGACCATCCGGCAATGAATCTTTAACAAAACTATTCTGATAAAAATGGTTTAAAGCTTTCGCCTCATTATCTGAAACGCCCTTAAATACTAACTTAGCTTCCGCAAATAAAACATTCGCGCTTTTTCCTAAAACAACATAATAATTATCCTGAAATTTATTTTCGAAATAGTTTGCTTTGAAATTTATTGACGAACCATAACACGGAACGAAAAAATAGTCTTGCGTCCAAACGTTAGGTCCTGAAGGCCCACTAACAATAGAATCAGGACGCATGTAAAAATAATTTATTCCTGATGACAAATTCCCCTTAGCGTAATAATAACCTGTTGCAAATGGACCAGTACTAATCGTTTCTGTTGGCGTGCCACCCGGATCTATATAAGAACCCGCTGGTATACCCGTGTAATAAACCACATCAAATTGATTATAATTAACTCCCGTTTCATAATACGGGATGTTAGGCATTAATATTCTATAGTCATTAACGGCTTTCATGGATAAGGTATAGTTAAACTGCCTACCCACCTACAATAAAATTTATTTACTCCGTGTGTAGCGCGAAGAGTATTAGCTTCAATAATTATACTTTTTAATTCAGCTGCCGTAAAACTAAATATTCCTTCTGGATCATTTGGATCAGGCAGGCCGCATTGAAAAGGAGGGCTATAATCTAAAACTCTAGCTTTATAACTTTTTATAAAATACTCTTCACCATCTGGTAAAGGATCTGGATAATTAATCACATAATTAACGTCTGCTTGAGTTAAACTAATAGTGCCAACCGAATACCACGGTGCGTCAGAAGAAAGTTTTAGCTGCGTGTCTCCATCTTGCAAAGCTGGATTCCATATTTTAAATTTAACTTTATTTTCATTTACTTTTAAAGCATTTTTTAATTTAAATGTATTACGAAACTGTCCATTATTTAAATATCCTTCGTATCCCGGAGATGAACCATTGCAATAAAAACCTGCGCTTTGAGTGCCAAAATCAGTACTTCTGTCTGTATTATCGTAAAATCGACGTATATCGATTATTAAAATTCTTTCATCTTTCGGAGGAGGTGGAGGCGGCTGATTATCTGATGATTGACAACCACAAACAGGTGGAGGATTGGGCTCTGAATTCGGAATATCTGTATCGTCTTCTGGTATAAAAATAGAATAATCTTCAATTTCAAAAGGTATAGTAATTAAATTTCTTTTTCTATTAATTGTTTGTGTTAATTTAATACTTGCTTCACCGATATTTGAATCTGAAACATTATAAGACTGATCTACAATAATGCCTGTCAAAGATAAATTTGTTGATGTATTTAAATTTGTATTATCCCTCAAAACTGCCGTTAAAATCGCATCGTTTCCATAAATAGATAAAAGACCGTCTAAATTGTTAGCTTTTAATTCAAATTGAGCGTTAATTTGATTAAGAGCTACGCGAGACGGTATTTTTTGTTTAACTCTCATAACTGGTTGTCTATCAACAGAAAATGAATAATTAAAATTACTAACAATAAAATCATTTGGATTTTGATCGTATGTTGTTCTATTGTTAGTTAATACATAACTCGACAAACCGTTAAGAGTTTTTAGAGAATTAGAAAAACTAGTATGATTATCATTTAAATCTGTGCGCAAAGCAGTTAAACCATGATAAAAAACAAAAGAAGTATTGACCAATATAGGCTGAAAAGGATCTACAGAAAAACTTAAATCCGATAAATAAGCATTTGGTACAAAAAAAGTATTGAATGAAACATTTATTGATTTTTCATTTTGATTTTCTAGTTTTAAAAAATCCGGCAAAGCACCTGTCAAATAAAAAGATGTTTTCAACTGCCCTTGAATCGGCGCTGTTGGGCTATAATATAATAAATCACCATCTATATTAAAAACTGGAACGGTATTTGCTTGCAATCCAAATCCCACAGAGTTGCAAGGAAAAACCGAATCATTCAGTTTCAACGCTGTCGTTTCAAATGTTAAAAATTTTACCATTATAGAATATAAGTTCCAGATGCCGAATCTGTATCTGAAGCATAAAAATATTCTACTGTTGTTGTTAAATTCATTGCGCCAGTCAGAGGAAAAAATCCACCTGTCGAATTAACACCATAAGCAACCCAAGATCCTAAATCATATCTATCAAAACTTAAATTATTTGTATTACCGTAAAACTTACTTCCAACAACTGTATTATTTATTTTGCCTTTTAAATTGAATAAAGATTGACCTGTTAAAGCACCACTGATAAATGCGTGATTATTTAAAGACGGATTAACATATGTATTTGTATTTGTGTTCCATGTTTGCAAATAACCACCAGCCAAACTACTCGTTAAACCGCTTATGTAATAATTACCACCAACTCCAGTATTAGTTAAACCTGTATAAGAAGTAAAAACTAAATAACCAGTAGAATTAGAAATTCCCGTATTTGTTTGACAAATAAAATCAACGCCAATAACTCTACCAGAAGCTGGAAACAATGAATGATATGCAACACTGCCATATTGGCTTTGAGTATAATTAGTATTATCTAAATTTAGATATATAATATCACCAGTTGGATTGCTAGTTCTATGTATTTGTAAAAATTTACCATAACAAAAATTATCATCACTAGTATAAATACCTTTTGTATTAATATCTCCTTGATCTGAAATTGTAACTATATTTCTGGATGAGCTATATGTATTTGTAGAGTCGCCAGTTTGGAAAAAGAATTGGCCATTTCGAGTTATTGGACCAGAAGGACCGCTTGGACCAGATGGTCCGGCTGTTTCTTTATTAAAATCATATCCAATTATAAAAGAGTTATAATCACCTGAACCATAAGCACTAGCAACAAAACTTGTTGTGGTTGCTGCATTGCTTTGAATTCTAGTAAAAGCGTTAGATTGATTTGTTTGATATCTGCTAATGAGTGTTTGATTACCGCTGACATCTAGCGTATAATCAGGATCAATACCACCAACACCTAAACGACCATTTGATAAATCTGCAATTAATTTATCTGTAGAAACAGCAGAAGCGGAAGCTTTATTCAGCCCGAAATGCAATTGAGATTGCGGCTGATTATATAAAAGAGAAATTGTGTCAGTTGATCCAGTTGTTCTGAAAAATAAATTTGGAACAGACGAATCTTCTAATACTAATGTTTTATATGGAGCGCCAGCGACTGGCAAATTAGAAACCATCAAACGACCATCTGAAACTCTTTCTAAATTAGAGATTCTTACAGTTCCATCATCTTTATCGACAAAAATAGAACCGCTAATGCCAAAAAACGATCCGCTTACAGCATTTGCTGGTAAAGAATATCCTAAATACAGATCATGTGTTGTGTTAATTCCGTTTTGATTAAAAATTAAATCATTGGCAGTCGTATTATCGTCAAAACTTAATTTGATTCCTTTTTCTGCTGATAATTGAATGTTAACGCCAGAATCTACAACCGTCTTAGAATATTGAGAACCATCAGTTATCAATAAATCTCCAGAATTATTAATATACAAACTATTATTTACAATTGTGGTGCCATTATTACCGTTAATAGCAAAATTATTTAAATAATCTTTAGAAACGTACCAAGAACCAGTTGCATCGTAAAATCTAATAGCCCCTAAATATCCACTTGGATTTTCTATAGTTAAATTCACATCCGATCCCGAAACGCCGCTTATATGCAGCAAAGAAATCGGAGAAAATGAAGCGGAATTAGCAATACCTACAAATTTATTATTGTTTGTTATTCTTACTATTCCATTATTAGAATCGTCAACGCCCAACAATAAATCATTTCCAGATGGACTTTGTAGAAATTTAAAGTTTTTTGATAAATCTTCAAATGTTACTATTTCAGATGGAGATCCAGCATAACTTAATAAAAATAAAGCGCTATCGGGAATTTCTGTAACTTGTGGTAATTCTGGAATTGAACTTGCCATATATCATTATAATATACACGATAAAAACTTTAAAATTAAGTTTTATCTGTTTGATAATCGCCAATAGAATCCGCGAACTGGTTAAAAAGCGATTTTTTCTTGATACTGCTTCGATAAATAGCATCGATTACAAATAAAGTATTATTTACTGGAGCATTTACATAACTTACATAACTTAATTTCACAGTAGTAAGATCATCAGCGGTTGATGAAATTTGTTCTGATATTAATTTCGTAGTATTTGGATCTGAATTAAATGAAAAAAGCTTTATAGTTGAATTACCTGCTCTATAAAATAACAAAGGAGTTCCATCACCAGCGGTTAATTCATTATTCTGAAAAACAGTGTCAACCGCAACTGTTCCATAAATTGGAGAATCTTCGTAAACAGTACCATATATATCAATCGAAAAACTTTGATTAACTCCTGTAAATAAAGCATCAGTCATTCTTTTGCTTTCGTAATCATCAACTTCTAATGTAAAATCAACTAATACTTGAATTGGATACTTAGGTGAAACTTGAAATGGCAAAGCTGAATTTGTTATATACATTTCTTCATAAGCAATATTTGTAGAATATGAAAAATTAGTTACTCTATTAGTAGAACTATTATCACAAGTTAAAATAATATTCGCTGGATAAATTGGAAAATCATAACTATCAGGTTTTTGACCAGTCGCATTTAATGTTCCTACTTCACCGTAAAGATAAGCATTAGGATTAGTATCTGTTATATAAATACCGCTTCCTATGTCTCCATAAACTTTTATTCCTATATTGGATTGTGGAAAGTTTCCATAACTAACGTTATAAGAATAAGAAGTTAAATATCCAGTTTCAAAACCAAAAACTTTAGTTCCATAATTTAATGATCCTCTTAAAGTTTTTGTTCCATTTTTTGTAATACTAGATGTAATAAAAGGATCAAAATAATCTACATATCCAACATTTCTTGTTATAGAAAAATCCGCTTGAGGAACTTCAGCTAATACATTTTTAACAACTCCTTGACCAAGAATATTGATTGGTTTAAATGTATGGCTATAAGAACCATCGACAGAAGCAACGCCTTTTAATTTAATACCATTAACAAAAACACTTTGTTCATATTGCGCTACAGCGTTTTTCATTTATTTTTTCTTAGTTGAGTCTAATAAACCGCCGCTTCTTTGTTCGTTTGTAATAACCTGCATACAAACTTCTTTAATTTTCTGACCTAATCTAGCATTTCTGTCTTGAAGTTCTTCATTTGTAGAAGTGCCTTGTTCATTAGTTTCGGTGTTGTTGTTAGCATTAACAGTAATATTAATATTAAAATTATTAGGAGCAGAAGATTGAGCTGTATTGGAATTGACATTAGCTCCAGAACCGCCAACCATTCCGCCGTCTTCAAATCTAGCAATTCCCGAATTAATTCTATTTAAACCGCCAACACCGTATCTACGAACAGCGCGACTATTAACAATATATTCGCCGCCGCTTAATAAAGCTGGTATTGTATCATTTAAACGATTTCCATAAGGAAGATAACCACCTGAAGCGAAACGCATTAAACCACCTGTTTGACGACCATATAAATTATAAGAAAGACCTGTTAAATTACGACTTGGAGAGTATGGTATATCATAACTCATTTTAGCTAAATTAGAAGTGGAAACATTACTCATCGTTGGCCTCATAACAGTATTTCCGTAACTTAAACCAACTTTGCCTTCAGAAAATATATTTTCAACTCCAGATGTTGATGTAGCAGTTTTACCAAACAATCCAGAACCAGCTAAAGATCCCAATGCAATACTAAAACCAGCACTTATAGCGGTAGCGATTAATTGATTTGTAAACGCTTTTTGTTTTGCTTTCTTTTCTTGATCTTTTTGATATTGTTCGCGCAATCTATCAACATAAGCTCTGAATTCTGGATTTTGTTCTTTTCCAAATTCACTAAGATTAGCAAAAGGTTCATTCATACTTATTTGACCTGAAACAGAACCAGCATTTTGACCTCCATTAGCAAATCTTGGAAATCTATTAAAATTCAATTCATTCAAAATATTTGGTCCACCCATTGCATCAACAGCATTACGATTTAATACGTATTCGCCGTCTTCAAGTAACGCAGGATTAACATCGCCAGTACGACCAAAATCTGATATCGCCATTCCGTTTCCGCCTGCGTTGGATGGAACATAAATACCATCTTGGGCGTGAATAATTCCTCCTCTTTGCGCACCTAAATTTACTTTTGTAAAACCAGGCATTGCTGATCCAATACCCAACATTAAGTTATTAGCAATTTGTTGATTGAATGCGCTCTGTATCGTTCTTAAAAATCCAGAAGCAACATCCATCAAAGCGCTATTCAAATTATCTGTTCGGCTTATTGCTGCATCAATAGCACCTGTCAATCCATCTCTAAATGCTAAAACAGTTGTTTTTCCTAAAGTATTTGGAAATGTTTCACTTTGTTGTTTTATTTCATCAAATGCTGATTGAACGCCAACTCTAAAAGATTTAGCATCACGAATTCTTTGTTCTTCTTGTTTATTTTTTAATCTTAATAATTCAAGCTCTTCTTCTGATTTTGTATTTATGCTCGCTTGAATTTTTTCTAATTCTGTTAATGCGTTTTTAGCTTTTGCATATTCAGGATCATTTTTACTCAAACTATCAGAATAAGTTTTTTGAGCTTGTACTAATTTATCAAGATCTTCTATATTTTTAACTTCAATAGGTTGAGCTAATGGAGCTTTATTTAATTTTGCAACTTCTTGGTTAAATCGTTCACTTCCTTTGCCAAAAACTGTTGCTAATTTCTCTCTTTCCGTTTCAAATCGAATAGCTTCAGATCCAATTACTCCACCAACTCCTTTAGCAGATTGAATTTGTGTTTTTGCAAATAAATCAATGTCTCTACCAACTTGACGCTGCATAATCTCCATTCTTTTTTGAGATTTTTGCTGCATTCCAAGACCATAAAGATTAGGCTCATAACCTAGAAATATTTCTTCTTTAGCTGTTTTAATTCTTGCTAAACTTTGTTCTTTATTCAAAGTGTTAAGCCTTTGATTCTCTAAATTAGAACGATCAGCAAGTATTTGTTTTTCAAATAAATTAATTCTTTCTCTCAAAGCATTCTGAGTAGTATTAGAATCAACATTTTTTTTATCTCTTTCTAAATTTTTCGCTCTATCAGAATTCTCTCTTTCAAAATCTTTAAGTAAACCTTGTAATTTTAATGTTTGTTCTTCTGAAAGAATCCCTTTAAAATCTTTTATAAATTGTTGTAATTGTTCTAAACTTGCTCCTTCGGGTAATTCTGAAAAACTTTTTAATTGTTCTATCACTCTTGGATTTCTACTGATTTGTTGATTTCCAGAAACATTTTCAACAAAATTTTTAGTTAAAGAAAGTATTGCCTTTTGATTAGCTCCTTCGAATTCTTTTTGTAAAATATCTTTATTTCTCTGTCCTTGTTCAGCTATTACATCCAATGGATCTAAAATATTTTGTAATAAACTTTCTTGAAAAGATCTGTATGAATTTGTTAATTTAGCTGAAAAATTTTCTTGTTCAATTTTTTGATTAGCTATGTTGATTTGATCAGCAAATGTTTGATTAATTTTAAAATATATTTGTGCTAAATTTTCTTGTTCTGGTTTACGAGTTTCTGCTTGCGTTTGAATTTCTTGAACTATATCTAATTGATTTTGTAAAGCTCTTCTATTAATAGTTCCAAAAGTTCCGCTTCTACCCATAGAACCTCTAAAACCAGATCTTAATGATTCAGCAAAAGTTTTTTGTTCTTTTGTTGTTAATTTATTAAAAGTTTCAGATGTTTTTAATAAACTTTCTAAACTTCCAGAACCTTGTTTTTGCAATAAAGTTGCTGCCTTATCTCTATCAGCTAACTGTTCTGCGATTTGTTTAATAACTGGATCTTCAGATGCAAGTGCTGCTAAATTTTTAATAGCTTCATCACTTTGTTGACGAGTAATATCTGCACCGCCTAAAGGTATAGTTCTTCTAGCTAATTCAGTCTTGTCTATTTGATTGCCAAAATTTTCAATTTGATCTCCAATTTCTTTAGTTGAAGAAGTAAGAGCTAAACCGGCTCTTGCAGTAGCAGGTATTTGTTGAAATAATCTTCTTTGTTCTTTGAAAGCTTGAAATTCTTCTTTTTGAGATAAACCGCCTCTTTCTATTTTTTCTGTAATATTTAAAAACTGCTGTAAATTTTGTTGAGATTCTTTATCTTTCTTAATTGAATTTTCAATAACTTTTTCTAAATCAGAAAATGTGCTTCGAGCATCAAAAAATGATTTAGTAAGAGCAACGGTTGCGCCAGTTAAGCCGCCTATTACTGTTCCAACTGGACCAAAAATAGAACCTATAGTTGCTCCTGTAGACGCTAATGATGAAACGTTTGAAATCGCAGATCCCGCAAATCTTTGACCAAAACTTAATTCTTCTCTTGGTTTATTACCGACAAATGTTTGTTCAACTAATCCGGCAGCTAACGGTAATCCTAAATTTAAAGCGATACCTCCAGATCCACTAAAAAATTTATTTGCTCCTTGACTAAAACCAGTTAAACCACGGGGTGATGTCGGAGTATTTTGTTGAGCAGCGGTTAGTTGTGCCGATAATTTTTGTTTCTTTTCGGCTTCTAATCTTTTAACCGTTGATTCTTTTAATGCTGATTGAACTGCTGTAGCTGCATTACTAGTTTGACTAGCTCTATCAAGAGCGCGAGCGTATACTTGAGCTTGATTTTTTAATTGATTAATCTGTGTGCTTGTTAATGTTAAATCTGTAGCTAGACTTGCTAAAATTTTATTTAAGTTGTCTATATATTTTCGATTAGTCGCATCAAAAACAGTGCCAGCTGGTAAACCCTTTAATAATTGAGATTCGCTTACTTCGGGTCTAACGAAATTAGGAATAAATCCACGCGCTGTTTTAATTAAACCCACAGACATTTGATTGCTCATGGAATCCTGCAAAGCTTTTTTCTCGCCACCATGATCAGCTACCGCAGCGGCAAAATTAGGTTGGCCGCTATTTCTTATAAACGGATAAGGTCCAGTTGTAGTGTCTAAAACAGCGTTGTTTCCGCTTATGTTTTCTTCTAATTGCATTACTGAATCTGCATAACCAGCAAAATTTGGAACAAAACCTGAAGCCAATCTTTTACTTTCATATGCTTTAAAATTAGGAATAAAACCATCAGAAAGTGGAAAATATTGATAACCGCCACTAACCTCATATTCAGGTTTATCTTTGATTTTTAACGCGCTTAATTGCTCCCTAATACCGGGCATATTAGCTCCCAATATACTAACCTCTTTATGACCACCTCTACGAAGATCTGAAATCAATTGATTCAATAAACCTAACTGCACAACACGATTGCGCATGTTATTCTTTTTGTCTGTATAAGCAATTTTAATTTGACCCGGATTAGATTTAAAATCTAATTCAGGAGCGTCAATATCTGAAATATCAAGAAAATCAAAAGCAGTTTTTTTGCCTGTTAATTTGTTTAAAAATCTTCGAGCATTATCCATCTCTCCAAGGGAAGCTCCAGAACCTGGTTCAAGAAGTCTTTCCATAGCTTTTATTGCATTTTCAGAAGCAAAATTAGGAATGAAACCTCTTGATGCTAGTGATATTCCTTTGAAACCCAAATCCATTAAAAGTTTTTGCAATCCGGGTTCGTTTAGTGGCGCTCCTTTACCTCTTGTAACTCCTGTAGTAGTTTCTCTATGAAGTCTTCGGCTTTGTATTAATTCATCCGAAACTTCTCCAAGCCATTTATTACCACTTGTTTGGTTTACAGATTTAATTTGTTCGCTTAAATAACTGCTAATACCTCCTTTTTTAGTTAAATTGGCTCCAGATAATAGCAAAACTCTATCGCCATCAGTTAATTGACTAAAATCGGTAATTGTAGAATAACCTTTTTTCTGAGCATATGTTGTTTTGCCAGCTCCTGATGGAGCTAATAAAATATCTTTAATTAATTTTGGATTATCTAATATATATTTTTTAAGATTTTCAAATTTACCTGCATAACCTCCTTCAAAAACATCAGAATCATAAACCCAGTTTTTAGCAAAATTAGGTATAAAACCTTTTGCTGAATTAAATAAATTTAAATTCTTTTCGTATTTTGCAGCATCCGCTTCGCGATATAAAAGTGGTTTATCGATAGATTCTGGCGCAGTTATTAATTTTAAATTTTTATTTTTATATAACTGTATATTATCTATGCCGGGTGAAAATTCTTTTAAGAATTGATTGTATTCTGGATTAGTATAATTCTCGAATGGAAATCTTAAAAATTTCTCTTCAACAGCTTTTTTACTATAATTTCCAGATTTTCCTTCAATTAAATCGGGACCATCAGAAATAAAATCCAAAGCCGAAGAACTAGAAAATTTTATTTCTCCGCTAGAACTTGTTGGGTTTAGATAAGGATATTTATCTTTAATTTCATTTTCAAATACTTTGCCTAAACTACTGTTTGCCTCGCTTAATTGAGATAAAATCTTTTTTCTTTTTTCTACAGCAGCTTTATATTTAGGGGTTGCGGGATCAAATTTTTCTGTTATTATTTCTGGTATAAATAATTTATCGTCGAGCTGAATCTTATCAGCATAACCTTGCTTTTTTAATTCTGATAAAGATTGAGCGACACGACCATAACCAAGAATGCCAGCCACAGATGATTGCGCAAAATTAGGTATAAATCCTCCAGCAGAAATCCCCGGAGTAACTCTTTTTGCTTCTTTTAAAATTTCTCCTCTAACATCTGTTATAGCTTGTGGACCGAAACTTTTTGTTGATGTTCCAAAACCTTCTTTCAAATATAATTTAGGATCAAGTTGATCAACTGGATTTATATAAACTACTTTATTGCCAGACTTTGCGGCTTCATTATATTCATTCGCAACTAAAACATTCTTCCAAACTCTTTTAGTTAATATATCGAAATTACCGGGATCAGTTCTAACTCTCTGAAATTTATCATTAATATTTCTATTTTCTACTTCGCCACCTTTGATTTCGAAAAATGTTTTTGTCGCAAAATCAACTGCGTCAACAGCAGTTTGACCAGATCCTGCACCAAATAAACCTATTGATTCGGCAGTAACTGCACCACCAAAACCCATTTTCTTTATTTCTTTTAACGCAAACTCTTCATAAGCTTTACCGAAACCTTGCTTAAGAACGTTTTGAACTTTATCTCTTTCTTCTTGAGAAATATTTGGATCATTAATTATTTTTAGTAAATCAGGATAAGCAGCTTCGTAAGATTTTGAACTTTTCCATCTCGCAACAACAGAAGCGGCTTTTATTTGCGGTGCTACAGAAGGAGTTTCAGGAACAGCTTTATATTGTTTTTCTGCCGTGAAAGTTGACTTACCAATTTCAGCACTTGTTGTTGGCGTGAAACCTCTTTCTGTTTGTTTAAGAAAATTAGTTAAAGTGGCCGGTACATATTTTTCTTTTGTTTCTACTTCGTATTGACCTAAATATGTTTGTAATTGAGCAACTAATTGAGGATTTTGTCTGTACCAATTTATATCGCTTAAATTTGCTTGATTTAAAAACGCCGCACCACCTGATTTACCTCTCAACCATTCTTTGAAATCTCCGATACCAAAATTAGGAATATAACCTGCTGCGCGATAAGGATTTACACCAGTCTCTCTAATCGCATTGGATTTATGCATCATTCCTGCTCTTGAATATTCCGGAGGATTAATAAAAGGCTGCGCAAATCCAGGAACATATTTAATAGTTTCAGCAGTGTTCATGACACCACCAACTGGAGAAGGAACTACTGTACCCGGTTTATAGCCTCCCGAAATAGCTCCAGCCATTTCCGCTCTTCTTGCTCCTTCTGGTACGTATCCACCGCCATATATTGGAATATAACCACCAGCTTTAATGTTTCCAACTTGTAAACCAGCACCACCGACTTGAATATTTTTACCAACCAATACAGCAGAAAGTTGTTTAGCTATGTTTAATTGCTGTTGATATTTTGCTGTTTGATTTGCAGCTAAATCTAATAAAATTTTTTGTTGATTAACTAAATTCCCCTGTTCTCCTTGTAATGCTATTGAAACTTTAGATTGACCTTGTAAAATATCTAATATAGCAGCTTCAACATCTTTTCTTTTTTGAGCTTGTGTCGTTATTCCTAATAATGTTGGTATAGCTGTAGTGATATCTTTGAAAGTATTACCAATAACTTTTGTAATAATAGCAACAGTACCAAATAAAACAGGACCACCCAAAACATTTTTAATTCCTTTTAATAATCCACCCGCAAATTGCGAACCTAAACCTTCTCCTTCTAAAATTTGATTTATATAACTTATTGCATCGTTAAATGGAGAAATTAAATTTTTAAATACAGGTTCAAAAGTTACTTTGCCAATATTACTGCTTAGTTGTTGTAAATTAGTTCCTGTTTGAGAGATGAGCGCTGCAAGAGTAACGTTTAATGCAGCGTTAGCTTGTTGCGCTTCATTAGTTGCTTTTGCACCAATTTCTAAAGCTTTATTATAATTTCCCTGTTGATCATTTAAATCAGATAAAATTGATTTAAGAATGTTTACTTGATAAACACCTGCAACCTGTTCTGCTAAAGCGGATCTTGAAGTATCAGCGAGTGAATTATATGACGCGGCTAAATTTTGTAAAATTTGTACTGCCGGTAATACATTTCCCTCAATATCTCTAACAGCGATATTAAAATTTTCAAGTTGAGTTAAAGTTTCGGGACGTTGTAAACGTGTAAAAATTGTTTTTAATGCGTTACCGATGACAGCACCACCACGCGCAGTTTTTTCTTGAGCTGAAGTTACTAAAGCATTTAATTGATCAAAATTAACACCAGCTTCTTGAGCGGCCTGACCAGTACGAGATACAGCGCTTGTTAAATCTGCTGCGGAAACGGCAAATTGTTGTTCTACGGCAACGATTTTATTTAAAATAGTTGTTGTATCTAAAGACGATTGGGCATAAGCGTTAGTTACAGCTGTTAAATCTTCAACCGCTTGTTTGGCCGAAACACCAGTTAAACGAACAAGAGTTAATGCGTCAGAAACTCTTTGAAGCGTTTGTTCTGTAGATAAACCTTGTCTAGAAAATTCAAGAGCAGCTTCAGAAGCGTCTTGGAAACTCGAAGCCGTAGCTTTTGCAACACCGAAAAGATCACTAGAAAATTTTTGTAAACCAGATGATGAAAGAGCTAAAACGCGATTAATATCTACTAAAGCTTTTTCAACTTCAATTGTAGAACTAGCTAAATCTTTAAACGATTTTGCAACACCACCGATAACCGCTGTAGAAGCGCCGAATGCAAGTACGCGAGCATTGGAAGCAGCAAGAGCAGATTCAAATTGTTTTAAATCGCCAGTAATTCTACCTAAAGGCTGAGAAAATGTTTTAGGATCAATTCCTAAATTTAATTGGTTTTGACTAGCAAATCTGGCATTATATGCTGCAACACCCTGTGCTATACTTTGAGCTAAAGCTGTTTGACTCGCTTGTACATTAATCGTGACTGCCATGTTTTAATTTACACCTAAAAAATATCAAACTCCCATTAAATTCATAAGATCTTTCATATCAAGACTACCGCCCTTTTTCTTCGCTTCTTCAGATAAAGACAATGACTTAACCTTACCTTTCTTCATATTTATGTAATCGTAATCTTCTTTTGTTGCGCCTACGATTGATTCAGCTTGTCCTTCTTTAGCTTTACTTTTTACTTCTTTAGCTTTTTCATTTGCATTTACATAATCAATTATCTTCTCTGGATCTTTCTTGTATTCCTCTGGAATATTATCGTTATGACTTAATACATTTTTGAAATATCTTGAATACAATAACATTTTAATCTGATTAAATGTTAATTGAACAATCGGGCGACCAAAAAAGTGAATTGGATCTTCACAATAAGGCATATAATAACTATAAAAATCGCGCAAAACCATTTTTTGAATATTAGAGTCTGAAGAATCTTTATTTAATTTATTGTAAAAATGAATTAAAACACCTAACTGACCAACTGGAATTTCATCGAATTCCGGTTCTGTATACAATGGAATCTTGCAATCAGAATCTTTAAACAAAGTATTTTTTAAGAAATCTTCTGTTATTTTTTGATCAGCAAAATTCTCACATGTATTTCCAAGAAATGAGTTTCTTTTATTTTTTAACTCGTTTATTTTTTTAAGTGAATCTTCTATCTGTTTATTAAAAGAATCAATTTGCGATTTAAGATATGTATTTTTCTTTTGATCATATAGTTTTTTAACAAATAATTCTTCTTGAGCTATTGTGTTTTCTTCGTTTTTTGTCCAATAACCCTCTTCATATAAATCAGCAAGGGCTTCCTCAACGGTAGGAAGCCCCATGCTTTTTGCTCTTTCTATATATTGCAAACGCGCCTCATCAATAACATTTTGCTCAAATATGCTTACATGTTTAACAAAACCAGTTATAAAATCTGTTTTTAAAGGACTTGCACCAAGGCAAATTTCTTTAAATAGCTTTTTTAACTGCAAATCGTCATCCATTATTCACCCTTGACGATTTTATCAAATTCATCTTTATTTGCTGTTCCAGAGAAGAACCAGTAGCTAAATATGCTTGCTAACTTCAAATAAACTTCAGCGTAAAGAGGATCTTGAGAATCTTCGAGAACAGTTAAATAATCTTCTTTATCTTCGAAGTTCTTACCTTCGAAAATTGGAACAAAGTCTTTATGATTCTTTGTTGGATCCTTGAAATAGGACAAATTTAATACATACCATAAAATAGAACGATTCTGCGCTCTTGTGTCAGCTGTATGATTGAATAAATTTAAATAGCTTGTTTCGCGAGCAACGATTTCTTTCTGAAGACCCAATAATTGAGCTTCTTTACTTAGCAACTCTTCCTTTTGCTCTTCCGTTCTTTCAGCTTCAGCAACAATACGCAAAGAAATAACTGCTGTTTGTAGTTTTTCAAGTTCTTTATAAAGATCAACTAGTTGCTTTGCATCTGTTTCGCTGGCAAGTCCGCCAGTATCTTTATATTTATTAAGCAACATTGCCTTTGTAAGAATACCTTGCTTAATCGCCTTACTCATTTCAACAGAATAAATTAACTCAGCTTCTTGAACCTGTTTTCTATTTGGTTCTCGAAGTTGAATTTCCACAGGAACTTCTTTTTCAATCATTTCGGTGATCGTTCTTTCCTTCTCGACTTCACCGTCCATGTATTTTTCTACTCTTTTTTCTTCTACTTTTGTTTTCTTTTGGACATTAAATGTGTAAATATTCTTAGACATACTTATTGTAAATATTATATATTAAATTTCTAATATGGCTACCAGTTTATTATCAGCGAGCGAAAAAGAACAATTGAATCAAGTAATCGACGACGTGCATGAAACATTTGCACGCACAATTACTGTTTATAAAGAAGCTTCAGAAGTAGTCATTATCACTGATCCTAATTTTAACCCACTTTATAATACTGCTGGTCAAACCACATCTATTATCAATACACCTGTTTACAAGCAATTTAAAGCAAGAATTTTTTATAATAACGACATTGGTAAAAAATATTGGAGCGAAGGTGAAGTTAATACACAAATTAAATTGCAAGCTGTAGTTGGAACCGTCAGATTAAAAATTGCAGCAGAAGATTACGAATTCATAAAAGATGCAAGACGTTTTGATTTAGACGGTAAACGATTCGTTGTAAATTCAGCTTTTAGAGGACATGGTTTATTTGATAATCAATATTATACTTTATATTTAAAGCCTGATCCATAATATGAAAATAGACGACAGAGATTTAAATGAGATCTTGGATCAATTAAATACTCAATCAGTATATACTAAGTTTGCTGACGATATTGTTGAAAAAGAATTTGAAAAAGTAAAAAGAGAAATATTAACTGAGTTTAATAATCATCCTGTAACTGTTGAAATTGAAGGCGGTATTTATGCTAGCAATGTTTCTAATACTTTAAGTGGTATTACAAATTTGTTTTCTTTTATTGGATTTGAAGCAAACGACAAGCCTATTGAACCTGTACGAAATCTTTTACAGCAATCAGCAATGCGTAAAAATTTTGGTCGAAGAGGGTTTATTTCATACACTTTTGAAATACCAACTGCAAAAGATATATTTTTAATCACGCCGCTACCTTGGGCAATTGGTCGCAGTTGGGCAAAAGGAATCGAAGAAGGATTATCAGGTCTTGGATATTATCTTAAAAAAACAAAAAACAGTCGATCTGGATTGGGCGTTCAATCTCAAAAAATAATACGCCCTCAATATAGATATCGAAATATAAAATATATTTCCGATTTAATTAATAAATATAATCAAAGAATCAAAGATATAGAAAAAAAATATAAATTATGATACCGAAATATTCGCACGATATAATGACTTCTTTCTTTTTGTGGTTTGATCGTTTTATAATGACAAAAAGCGAAGCTTATCAAACACAAACTACAAAATTTTATAATTATTCAGATGACAGACTTGGTAATGGCAAAGTTGTATATGGCAGCCCATACAAACAATGGGTTTATGATAATGGAATCCCGAATGCAATTATTCCAAGCGGATTAACAATCAATGGAACTTTTGTTCCAACAGGAACTAGTGGTTTGTTTTTTGATTTTGATAATGGTCGCGCAATATTTAATAGCGGCGTATCTACTGGTTTAAATATAACTGGAACTTATACAGTAAAAGAAATAAATACTTATATAACTGATCAGCCCGAAGATGATTTAATTATTGAAAATAAATACATTACAAACAGCAGATTTACTGTAGCTGAAAATTATATTAGTCCATATAATCCAGTAACTCCAGCAGCTTTTTGTTCAATTGAAACAATGGACAATCAAGGTTATGCTTTAGGTGGTTTAGATGAAACTTCTGTAAGAGTTAAGGTAGTCGCATTTTGTGAAAATTTATATCAGTTAGATGGATTTTTAAGTACATTTGCGGATTCATATAATACTTGTTTTAAAGTTATACCAATGACAGGTCATCCATTAGGAGAATTTTATAAACTTAAAACAGGCATTTATCCAACTGGTTATGATTATAAAAACGCAATAACAAGCTCAACAGTAACTACACCTTGTTATATTTATGATGTAAATACGTCCAAAATACGCGATAGCGTATTGCGCGAACTGAACCCAACACTGCACATTGGATTTATTGATTTCGAAATAGGCAATACCCGATACCCCAGAATATAATTTCCCATACACATAAAAAATCTGTAAAAATAAATAACAATTTAACTAACAAAAACATATGTCAAGAAATCGTATAATCTATCAAAGCAAAGCTTTATTCATTGGACCAAATTCAACTGGTATGCAAACTTGGCCATCAGGTAATTGGGTACATAATGTTGCTGCGCCTTCTGATCTACTTAGTCCATACACAGATACTGGATACGCTAATTACGCTGATACTGTAAAACAATTTGTAAGAACCGGAACAATGCCATCAGGTCTAGGAAATGATCAAATTATTAACGGTACAGGTCTTCTTTATAAACTAGATCGCGTACAAAATTGTAATTTCAACTTCACAATTAATCGTCAAGATATTAATGAATTTGGTAAACTCGCTCGTTTAGCCACAATTGCTAATGAACCACCAACCGTAACTCTTGATTTTAGCTATTACCTCACAGACGGTTTGAATGAACGTTTACTTGGATTTAACTTTGGTGGAGTCGAAGGAGGCAAAAAAGGCGCTCCAGATTTTGATACAGCAATGGCTACTGGAGCAAGCGCTCTTTCTGGCTTTTTAAGAGAAACTCAAGGACAAAATTATTATATTTTAACTGTTGATGAAGGCGAAGACGTTGTTGGCGCTTCTACAACAAGCTCCACAGATAGTGTTGTTGCAATTGGTAACGGTTTCTTAACTGAATATTCATTTACAGCTTCTGTAGGTGAAGTTCCAACAGCTAACGTCACAATTGAAGGATTTAACATCAAGAGCGATGTTGGTCGTAATGGCTCATTCGGATATACAGGCTCATCTCCAGCGATTGACACCTCAAATTCTCCCGCTTCGAGAATTACGGGATTCAATAAATCTTATAAGATAAACGCCAATCAAATTAACAACACTTTTGGTACTGGCGCTGCCTCAGTATCAGCATTGCGCCCCGGTGATATTGTATTATCTTCTTCGCTTTCAAGTTCTGCATTAGAAGATCCAATGGTTCAAGTTACCAACTTTAACGACAACAGTGTTAGAGTACAAAGCTTTGGATTCACAATTCCTCTTGCAAGAACAGTTCTTAGCCGCTTAGGTACTTTATTCGGTTATAACAGAGTTGTTCAAGTTCCATTAAACATGGACGTAACAATTAACGCCCTTGTTAATGAACTCGAAAATAAAGATATGTTTAATATTCTTTGTGGCGATCAACCCGCTAAAGACTTCACTATTACATTAAATAAATGCGCTGACATCGGTGAAAGCACCCAAGCTAAAATCGCGTTCGCATTCAAAGGAGCTATTTTAACAAGCGAAAATCATTCAACAGATATTGGTGGTAATGAAACTGTTGATCTCACATATTCCATTCAAATCGGTGGTGCAAACGATAATTCCAACGGCGTGTTCATGAGCGGAAGCTATGGCACAGGCATAGCAACTCCCGGAGCTTCAAACTGGAGTGGAGTTTATCCATATTTAGGCTTATCTGGACTATTAACTAATTTCTACGGTATTGGTACTGCTAGAAATTACTAAAAATAAACAACAAAAAAACCCCAGCCGAAAGGCTGGGGTTTTTTATTTATATTATTTAAATTATTGAAGAATAATATTATTAAGGATAACAAAAATATCCTGAACCAGTAAAAATAGGTGAACCATCTTCACCTGCAACTTGACGCGGCGCTGCTTGATATATGTTATAAGAACTAACTAATCTCTCCATTTCTTCTCTAGCGTCATTAGCTAAACCACGATATGTTTTTGCTAATTCGTTTTTATTTGTTCTTGTGATTGCTGTATCACCTTCGCGTAATGAAATAAAATCAACACTAGAATCAATACCTCTTAAAACCTGACGAGTTTTCTTTGTATAAAACTCATACAAATACATTTGCTTATATATTGCGCGCTCTTCTTGTTTAAATTGATCAGTTGGAGTAAACTCACTATTTTCAACACTAAAACTAGTAAATATTTTATTATTAAGTAGACCAATATTATTGGCTAACCAGCCACTAATAAAATAAAATTGAGCATAACCGCTATCATATTCAAACTCATTGGCAAAAATTTCATCCGCCAAATTATGTACGCTGTATGTGACCATATATATTATTACACCTACAACATTGGATATGTACCAGAAGTATATAAATATCCATTACCTGTAATTGTATATTCGCTATTAGAAACAACTACAGAATAAGTACCTGTTTCTGATTCTGCAGCGTTAGAAAGAGTATATGTATTAGTTGTCGCGCCAACTATATCTATCCCATCTTTTCTCCATTGATAATTAAAACTTCCAGTTGGATAAGATTCAGCAGCACAGCTAAAAACATAATCCATTTGACCACTATATAAATAATTTTGTGGATACTGTGTGAATTTTAGATAATGTTGCCAATCTAAATTAACTTTACGTAATATAACGTTAGAAAGATATTCGTAATCTTGTTCATCTGTTTGATCGCATGGCCAATTTTGCCAATCAGGACCATCAATTTTAACATATTGCGCATCAAATGGTAAACCATTTGGGTTAAACATTTCAACCCATAAACAAGGTCCGCGAAGTGGACCCATGAAATCGAAATTACCCAATGTGCAACGAAGTTGGGCGACATTTCTTTCGCTAGTTGGTTGCGTGTTTATTACTACTGTATCCATGTATTAATGATTTACACTATATAATAATATATAGAAAAAAATTACAATCCAAATCTACCACGTTGAGCGTTGTAGTTTTGAAGTACTTCGGCTGCGGTTAGTCCTCTATTATATACCATAACAGATGCTACGTTACCATCCCAAATTTCACCACCATTGTCATAACCTGATATTCGACCTATACCACTTGTACTTACACTGGTGGTATAAGCTGCAGTTGCTAACAAAACACCATTTAGATACAATTTGATATTTGATTTATCGTATGTACCACATATATTGTTATATTGCGATGTTGATAAATTGGTGGTAGATATTGCTGCTTGAACACCATTAATACCAAAATAGTAATTGTAAGGAGATGGACCCAATGAAAAATAAACGCCTGTTATTGATTGTGTACCAGCTGTTACTGTAACAAATATTTTTTTATAAGCTTCTATTACATTTGTTTTAACCCAACAATTCACAGTTACACCATTGGCAGAAATAAAATTGGATGCGTTACCCAACTGAACATTATCATCAGTGCCATCAAAAACAATACTTCCTCCATTTGCTGAATTAAATATTGGACCATTTGTTAAAACTCCTGTATTATTGTTTCCGCTTAGATCAGTCCAATTAGTTCCACTACCGGGATAACTTTTTTTATCAGCAGCATCGAGTGCCAATACCAATCCATTTGTTACTATTTTTGGACCATAATTCATAAAATATATAAGAAAAATTACACTAAATACCAAATCTGCCACGTTGAGCGTTGAAGTTTTGCAAAATTTCAGAGCTTGACAAAACGCGATTATAAATATGA
>Ga0194118_10001537_pt1 | contig 32437 bp, 44 predicted proteins | sample TA2MahsurfametaG_2_FD_148662 | JGI IMG/M metagenome (GOLD analysis project Ga0194118, IMG submission 148662) | Freshwater microbial communities from Lake Tanganyika, Tanzania - TA2015013 Mahale N5 surface | ecosystem: Environmental > Aquatic > Freshwater > Lake | place: Tanzania: Lake...
AGGACATTGAACGGTCCCTCACGCCCACCCGCCGCCCCGGTCACGCCACCGCCTACCGCGTGCGCCTGCCCGCCGTGACCTACGTGCATCCGGAGTTTGGCCCTCACGCCGAAAGCCCCGCCCACACCCTGACCGTGGATACGGCGGGACTGGAGGGGCTGGACCGCGCCGCCTTCCTCGACTTCATGCGGGACTATCAGGCGAGAGGGGGGACGTGGGTGCTGTATGCGCCTGATACGCGGGACGGTTTGCAGCCCACCCGAAGGGGGGACGCAACGCAAGCGCAACTCCGGCGTATCTTCGAGCAACTGATCTTGCCCCATGAGGCCCATTTGTCCGCCCTGCCTCAACCTCTCCCGGTAGAGGTCGGCAATGATGTTGCGCTCCCCGTGTAAAAGTCGTATCCTGATCGTCAGAATCCCCCCGTGTCTCTGTGACCGGGGGCCTTCTCTTTGCCGAGGTGCGCCCTTGTGGACTGATCTTGAGACGATAGAGACGCCCGACCTCCCCGCCGCGAAAGCCGCCCTGGAAGCCGCACAGAAGCCCTACCGGGATGCGCTGGAACGGTGGAAGGCGGGCCAAGCCGCCCGCGCCGCCCAGCATGTCCCCCGTGCCCCCGCCTCATGGAGCGAGTACCGGGTGAAGCTCAGCAAATGCGGGACGCGGGCGACGGTTCAGCGGAGGGACGCCCGTGCGCCCCTCGATTGAGATTGAGCGCCAGGAGCGCGGCTACTTTGTGGAGTTCTGGCGCGACCATGTGGGCGCTCAGGCCGTCGCGCCCAATCTGCCCCTTGCGCTGTGGCGTGTGTGGCAAGAGTGGAAGGCGAACGTGCGCGACATGAAAGCGGACAGGCTCAGGCGGGGCAGGCCGTGACGGGCTGGACTCGAAAGGACTACCGCTGGAAGTGCCGCGTTCCTGTGGGGACTCGACACAATGGTGGCCGCACCGGGAGGCGAGGGCCAGCGCGTGAGCGGGGCAGCCGGAGGGGGAGAGCATGAACACCATGCAGAGCGTGAGGCAAGTTGAGCTTGCTCTTGCGGGCCTGTGGACGCTGCTACCGGGGAAGACTTGGAACCGCAAGCGCCACACCCAAAGGCAGAAACGGCCTGGCTTTCTGAATGGTGCCGGATTCAAGCCGCGCCGCTGCTAGTCCATTCAGAATCTGAAACGCCCGTTTCTGTCACAGAAACTCCGGGGGGTGCGCTGTGCCCAAGTGCGAGTCGCGCCCGATCAGTTGGAGGGGCGAGCCGACCCCGGAAGCGCGGGAGGCTGCCCGCGAGTACGAATGGCAGATGCGCCGCTACTGGGCGACGGACGATGACCCCTACTACGTGCCCGCCCTGCCGGATGAAGAAACGAAGGGAGAGCCATGAAGTACAACCGAGGCGATAAGGTCCGCATCCTGCCCCACGCCGTGATTGATGCGCCGGAGCTGATCGGGCAGGTGGTGACGGTCAGAGTGGAGAGCTTGGGCATCATCAGCGTGACCGCCGATAGTGGCCGTTCCGCTGCCTGCACACGGGATGAGTTGGAGCTTGTGGAAGCCAACCCAACGCCACCCCGCCCGATTCAGCAGCAGTTCGCCTGACCCGCCCTCCCCCACGACGGGGACGGGGAGCTGTGGCCCGCGCCGAATGGAGAGACATGACCGAGACTGAGCAGCGCTTCCTTGACCGTATCTGTGCGATTGAGCTGATGGCCTACGGTCACAGCATTGACCACATCCCCGAGCATCTGCGGGATGACCCGCTCGTGCGCCGCGTTATGGAGCTGCACACCTGTTGGAAGGCGCAGTTTTACAAGGCGCTGGCTGAGCGGGAGATGCAAGCGCATATTGACCCACTGTTTCCCAAGCCCGCGCCTTTGCTAGACTGAGCGCACCCCTAGCCCGCGCTTTTGCCTTTCCGCCCCCTTCACCGGGGGCTTTTTTCATGGCGGGAAGAGAACTCGACACGGTGGGAGTCCGTGCCCCGCCACCACACGCCCACCGGGGGCCAACCCGGTAGACTGATTGCGGACCGCCGTAGGAAGTTGTCCGATGCAGTGCAGCAGAGTCGCCCCCCACCTCGGGGGGCTTTTTCGTTGAAGGAGGGCCGCGTGTCCAAGACGTACACAGACGATCAGCGGATTGCGGCCCTCGCCGCCCTCGCTGCCAATGGTGGCAACATCAGCCAGACCGCCCGCCAGACGGGTATTCCGCGCATCACGCTCCGCAAGTGGCAAGCTTCTGAGCTGAATGACTTGCCAGAGGTTGCCAGCATAAAAGCTGAGCTGACCGGGAGCTTTATCGAGAAGGCCCGGAGTGCCCGTGAGCTGATTCTGGACCGCCTCGTGGCCCTGGCCCCGGAAGAGCGGGACATGTTCAAGCTCGCCGGGGCCTTCAAGATCGTGAACGAAGCCGCCCGCCTGGAAGGGGGAGAGGCGACACAACGGAGTGAGGTGAGGCAGGTTGACGAAGACCCCGAACGCGCCCGCCTCGCCAGGGCAGCCGCAGAAGCCCTTGAGCGGGAGTGGGAGCAGGGCACCACGCTCAACTGACCTCCCGCCCCTCCTGCTGGCCCGTGAGCGTCTGAGCATGTACTTCAACCTTGCACGCGGCTACCGCCCCGCCCCCCATCAGGTGCGGATTCTGCGGGAGGTGCAAGAGTTCCTAGAGGAGTGCTGGCGCACCCCGCCCGGCGAAGCGGACGGCCTGCGGGTGCTGGTGGTCAACATGCCGCCCGGCGCGGGCAAGAGCAGCATCATCTCGGCCACCGCCCCGCCCTGGATTCTCGGGCACCGCCCCTTTGAGCGCATGGGCATTGTGTCCGCTAAGGGTGACCTCGCGGCGATGTTCGAGAGCGTCACCAAAGTGGACATTGAGAGCGGCAACGTCTATGCCGAGTGCTTCCCCGACGAAGCCGCCCGCCCGGACGCCTCACGCGGCTGGGCAAAGGGCACGCTCTACCTGAAGGGCCTGCCTGCCGGGGAAGCGACGCCGAGCATCAACACGGCGGGCCTGTTCGGGTCCATTCTCGGGAAGCGGTGGACGTTCCTGATTCTGGATGACCCGCAAGATCAGGAGACGGCCCGCACGCCCGATCAGCGCAAGAAGACGTGGGAGTTCATCAACGGCACCGTCCTCTCCCGCGTGATTCCCGGCTCTCCCGTGATCTGCGTGCAGCAGCGCTGGCACGAGGATGACGTGTCCGGGCAGCTCATTCGCCACTACGGGGCGCGGGTGGTCACGCTGCCCGCCCTGGATGAGGAGGGGCGCTCTTACTGGCCGGAGATGTACTCGGCAGACTACCTCCGGCAACGGCGGCAGGCTGACCCGCACCTGTTCGAGGCGAACTATCAGCAACGCCCCGGCCAGGGCGCGGGTGACGTGTTCAAGCGCGAGTGGTTCCAGTATTACGACACCCTGCCCGCCGAGGGCTACCACCTCCAGAGCTGGGATACGGCGTTCAAGACCGGGCAGGAAAACGACTACAGCGCCCGCGTGGACGGCTTCGTGACGCCCAACCGGGATGTGTACATCACAGATTTTGACTGGCAGCGGCTGGAGTTCCCGCAACTCGTGGCCGAGGTCAAGCGGGCCTATGAAGCCCGCAAGCCCCGCTCGGTGCTGGTAGAGGACAAGGCGAGTGGGACCAGCGCCGTGCAAGCCCTCAAGCAGGGAAGCGCGGTGCCCATCGTGCCCATCAAGCCGGAGACGGACAAGGTGAGCCGCGCCCGCAGCACAACGGGATGGTTTGAGGCCGGGAAGGTTTTCTTTCCCCGCAACCACCCCCGCGTGGCTGAGTTTGAGGCGTTCCTGACGGGCTTCCCCCTGCTGGCCCATGACGACCCAACCGACGCGATTGTGCAACTGCTCAAGCACGTCATTTCGCGGCCCGCCCTCAATCTCCCCGACCGCGCAGGCCACAGCGCCGCACAAGCGAGGTAAGCAATGGAACCAGACGCAATCCTGAAGGCCGTTCAGGAAGCACGGAAGGCGGCCCTCAAGGTTGAGGCTGACCCACGCCTCCTGACGAACGTCAAGCGTCGTGACTTCGCCCAGGGTGAGCAGATCGGGAAGAATCTGGAGTACTACCCCGGCCTGATTCCCGAAGACCCCGACGAGCGCGAGGCATTCAAGAAACGCCTGATGGTGCTGGCCCTCATCGGTCCCGCCCTGAACAATTTCACTACGCATACCCTCGGGCGCGACCCGGAATGGACCGCCAGCGCAGGCGAGGACGGGAAGCCCCTTGAGCCTGACGATGAGCGCGTCAAAGCCCTCTCCATCTGGCACAAGGGCAACGGGCGCGTTCACGCCGAACTCAAGCGGGCCGATCAACACATGCGCTGGGGCGGCGTGGCCTACCTGTGGATGTATACGCCTGATGTCTACCGGGTCCTCAGCGGCGGGCAGCTCCAACGGAACGCCCCCACCTACGCTGAGGCCCTTGAACTCATCCGCCTGGATGCCCTGGACGCCACGCAAGCGGGCGCGGTGGAGCAGGACGGGGTAAAGCTGGCCTACTGGCGCTCCTACAGCGTCACGGTGGACGGCAAGGCGCAGAACCGCATCGAGGTTCACACCCGGCAGGAGATCACCGTCTACGTGGAAGACGGGGACAAGCTGGTCCCGGCCTCGGACGTGGGCGAGAATCCCCGCCCGAACCCCCTTCATGACCCTGCCCGCCCCCTGCGCTTCCCCGCCCTGATGTATGAGATGAAGCGCGAGGAAGGCCCGCAGGTCACGCAGAGCATGGTGGATGTTCAGAACGCCACGAACACCACCGCTATGAATGTCCTGCGGAACAACAATCTCGGGGGCTGGCGGCAGTACTACACCCTGAACGCCGCCCGTCCGGTGGATGACGTGACCGGGGAGAAGACGAACTACCGCTTTGGCCCCTCGCGGGTGCTGGACATTCAGGCAGATTATCTGCGGAACGCCGATGGAACGCCCCTCCTGAACGCGACGGGTGACCCGATCATGCTGACGGCCTCTGTGGGCACGTTCGACCCCGTGAACAGTCAGTTCATGCGCGAGGACGCCGACTGGTACGAACGGAAGCTGCTGGGGCAGCTCAATCAGCTCTGGACACTGGCGGCAGAGGCAGCCATCAGCGGGGAATCGCGCAAGCAGTCGCGGCGGGCCTTTGACCTCAGCCTGCCCGCTGAGGCTCAGCCTGCCCGTGACGCGCTGCAATGGATTATCCAGACGGCTGACCATTTCGCGCAGTGGGTGATGGGCCAGGACGTGCCGACCGACCCCATCACGGTAGACGCCCGTCTTTTCCTCGATGTGGACGCGGTAGACCTCGAAACGCTCAAGCAACTTGACCTCATGCACAGCGCCGGGAAGATCAGCCTGGAAACGCTGCTGGAATCCACGCCCGGCGTCACCGATGTGGCAAAGGAACTGGAGCGCATCAAAGCCGAGCTTGCCAGCAACGCGAAGTTTGCCCTGGAACTGTTCACGGGCGGCCTCCTGCCCCGTGCGGTGGGCCTAGGCGTGCTGAAACAGGCAGGCTACCCGGTCACGCCCGAGCAGATCGCGGCGGCTGAGGAAATGGAATCGCTGGGGCTGCCAGCAGAGGGGGGAGAGGATGAGCCTGTTTCGCCCGAAGTTCACCCCGCTTGACCTCATCGCCCCGCTGTGGCTGGCCCACATGACACTTCTCCTGAGCAGTCAGGGGCAGTGGGGCAGCGCGGCGCTGGCGTTTGCGTGGTACGTGATGTTCATGGCCCTGCTGAAGGGCGCGTATGGGGCCTCCCCATGACCGGGCCAAAGGTATCGCTAGTGGAGGCCGAATGACCCGCAAAGCCCCACCCGCGCCCCTCTCGCAAGCCTGGACGGGCGCTCAGGTGGAAGCCCACGCCCACGCCGCCCTGACTGCCGCCCTCAATTACTTCCGCATTCCCGATCACTGGGAGGTCACGCTCTGTTTCAGCGGGGGAGACGGGGACAACGCGGGTGAGGTCCATGTGGACCAAACCTATCTGCGGGCCACCATCACGCTGAACACCGAGTATCTGCGGACCAGCCCTCAGAAAGTATGGGAGACGGTCGGGCATGAGGTCGCCCACATCGCCCTTGCGCCCTTCGATGCTTTCTGGGTGGGCCTGCCAGATAAGACGCAGGGCAAGCAGCGGGAGCAGTACATCCGGGCCGTAGAGAACACCGTGGTTCAGTTGACGCGAATGTGGCTGCGGGACCATCCCGACCCGGCCTGAGGGGGTGAGCCATGAAAACGAAGCGTGGCCGCGTGGTCCACACCACCGTCAAGATCATGATTGAGTGTCAGGGCCGAGAAACCGAGCATGACGCCCCGTTCGCCTACTACGAATGTCCCTGCGGGCATGAGGACGCCCGCCCCTGCCCGCCCTACGCCTTTCCAGCATGTGAGGCGTGCGGGGCGGTGGTGATGCCTGAGCGTGAGGCCCTGGAAACCCGGAGGGGGTAAGCCATGAAGCAGACGCCCACCCTCCCCCAGTTGCTCAAGATGCTGGAAGCCGATGGGCGGAAGCTCGAAGCGCAAGCGATACGGGCCATCCTCCGGGCGTTCAAGGCGACTGACCCGGAAGTGGCGCAGCTCCTCCGGGAGTTGACTGCCGCTCTGATGCTGCCCTCGCCCACGGCCCGCTTCCAGCAGCGTGAAAGGCTCCTCAGACTGGCCTCTGCGACGATTCCCGATCTCCCCCCGCCCTTCCTGGCCGCTCTGACCGATGCCGTGACCCTGGGCGGCAACGTGGGCGCGGGGATGCTGGCCGCGTCGGGTGCTCCGGCTGCCTTGACCATCGCGGCTCCGGCAGTGGAGGCGGCAGTGGCGGCTATTCCTGCCCGCCTCACGGCCATCTGGGGGGACGCGAGAGCGGACCACGCGGCGCGGGTGGGGCGGGTGATGACTCAGGCGCTGAGTGCGGGGGGGCGATACCCAGTGCGTGCCCAGCTACAGGCCGCGTTGGGCGTGAGCCGGGCACGGGCGCAACTGTTGGCGACCAATGAGACGCTGAGCGCGTTGGCAACCGGACAGGCGAGCGTGTTTGACGCTGCCCAGGAGGAGCTAGGGCTAAAACTGGAAGCGGAATGGTTGGCAGCGAATGACGCCCGCACTCGCCCATCACATCGCCGGGTGAACCGGGAGAAACGGCCCTACGGGGGGAAGTTCTCTAATGGGCTGACTCGCCCTCATGCGCCAGATGCGCCGCCAGCCGAGACTGTCAGATGCCGTTGTGTTTTAGCGGTGAGGGCGCTCCCAGACGGAAAAGATGCGGTAGAATAGGCAAGTCAAAGCCCCCGCGCAGTCGTTACCTGCCGGAGGCGTGGCGCAGCACTTAGGAGGTGCTAACGCATGGACTATGATGCCACATCCCCCCGTTGCTGGCGCGATATGCGCTCGGTGGCCGACGCCCCAAGCGTGAGTGGCGTGTACGCCCTTCGCCACAAGCTCAAAGGGCGAATCTATGTAGGGCAATCCAACTGCATAGCTGCCCGCCTTACAAGCCACTATGCCAACCTTCGCAACCTTGCACCCGGCACTAATCCTGAGATGCTGAAGGACGCCGTTACGGATGGGGCCGACTGCTTTGAGTGGTGCGTGTTAGAGGCGGTAGACGAATCACGCATTACGGCGGCTGAGCTTCGCTGGTACACAACCCTTAATGCCAGTGTTTCACGGGGCGGTTATAACCTCGCTGTCCCCCAGGCGACATGGCTACAGGCGGCATCGCCACGACCCGTTGCTAGTACGCACGCCCTTCAGAATCCCCACGCCTACGCGCTGCCCCCACAGCGCAAGGGGAAGCGGGATGACGGCACCGTGAGACGGATGGACGTTCCCCGCGAACAGTTGAACGTGCGGATACGCCCCGAACTCAAGCGGGCGGCGGCCAGTCTCGCGGGCTTGCAAGGGCTGACCCTGGGGGACGTGGTAGAGGCGGCGCTGATCGAGTACATCACTGCCCATCAGTCTGAAGTGGCTGCCGACTAAAGACCCGGTAGACCCACCCTGTAAAACAGAGCGCCCCCCACGCCACGCGACGGCTGGGGGGCTGGCAAAGCACGTTGGAGGTGCTTGTGCGTACCCATTGTACCCCTTCCGGGGGGCGGGCACATTTCATCCGCCACGCCCCGAAGCGGCCCCGCGCCGCAGACGATTACACGCGGGGCGTTCAGATCATGCCCAAACGGGCTGCGCTGGAGTGCGCGAGTATCCAGCTCCAGCCGCCTGACATGCGGGCGAGCATATCCGCCGATCTGGACAGCCCTGAGAGCTACACCGTCATTCGGGAAATGGACTTCCCGACCCCTCAACTCATCATGGTCAACCCGGCCAATGGGCACGCGCACGCCATTTGGCAACTGCGGGAGCCGGTCGGGTTTGGCGAGGCCACCCGCCGCACACCCCAGCGGGCCTTTCTCGATTTGCAACGGCAGATCACCACCCTGTATGGGGCCGATCTCGGCTATCCGCATTACATGGTGAAGACGCCGGGGCATTCGCGCTGGCACACGGTCGAAACGGGCGCGGCGCTCTACACGATGCCCGAACTGTATGAGGCCATGCCTGCGGGCATCCGCAAGCTGGCCGCACAGCAGCGGGCAGAGCGGCAGGCCCAGGGCGAGGGGCGGCACAGCACGCTCTGGGAGATCGGGCGGCGCTGGGCCTACGGGGAGGCGAGGCGGTTCAAGCGCCGGGGTACACGCCCCCAGTGGTACGCGCACGTCCTGGCCGAGTTCAAGGCTCTCAATTCCTTTGCCCTCCCGCTTCCGGCCCGCGAGGTGGAAAGCCTCGCCCGGTACGTGGCCGGGTGGACCTGGGACAACGCGGAACGGCTGAACGGCTCCGTACTCGACGGGGAAAAGCGGAGTCTCATTCCCAGTTGGAAGCGGGAAGCCTTGACAGAGGAACAGCGCACGCAACGGCGCTCACAGGGGGCACGGTATGCCAACGCCGCACAGCGCAACGCCACCGACGATGCCATCACCGCCGCAATCGCTGAGCTTGCAGGCGAGGGCGTTCATGCGCCCTCTGTCACGCTCATTGCCCAGCGTGCGGGAGTTACGCGCCCGACCGTCTACGCCTTCCGCAAGCGTCAGGGGGTACAGGCAGGGGAAGGGAACTAGCCTCACAGCCTATCCATCCTTTATCCACTGCATTCTTTACACCCCAAACCGTGACCCGCCCTCTCAAATCTGAAGCGCTGACAAGCTGGCCTTGATTCCTGCGGAGTCCTGTAAGACCAGCGCCAAACCCTCAGACGCCGCCCCGGTGGGGCGGTTTTGCCATTCCGGAGGAATGATGACGTTCAACGCAACCGAATACCTTGCCGAACACGGCGGGGACGCCCTGAAAGCCCTTGACGCCCTCGCCGCGAAGCGGGACGAGGAAGGCAAGGACGCCGCCCGCGCTCGCCGTCAGCGTGACGAGGCCAAATCTGAGCGGGACGCCCTCAGAGATCAACTCACCGACGCTGAGAAACGGGCCGCACCGGACGGGGCAACCGTGCTGACCGGGGACGATGCTGCGGCGTGGCAGACGTTCAAGGAGCGCGGCGGCCTGAAAGCCTTTGACGAGGCCGAACAGGTCAAGCAGGAACGGGATGCCCTCAAGCGGCAAGCGGACCTTACCGAAGCCGCCCAGGCCCTCGGCAAGCCCGCTGACGCCCTCGCGGAGATTCTGGAGGGCAAGACCCTGGAGAAACGCACCGTGAAGGCCCAGGACGGCTCTGAGAGCGAGCAGTGGGGCATTCCCCAGGGCGACACGTTCAAGCCGCTGAGCGAACTGAAGTCCATTCAGCTTCTCGGCACCGCCCAGCCCGACAAGCCCACGCCCGCGCCGCTGCCCACGGGGCAACGGGGGGGGAATGCCAAGCCCACCGATCCGGTGCAAGCCCTGAACGCCGCCCTCTTCGGCGGCCCCAAGGAGAACTGACATGAAGATGGAAACCCTGACCACCACCGCCACCCGGCCCCGCTGGGCTGGCTCCTACGGCGAGCGGCTGACGCTGCTCAGCGGTGGGGCCAAGCTCAACGGCGCAAACTTCCCCCTTGTCAACGGCAAGCGCAACGTGCCCAGCGGTACCCTCGTCTCCCGTGACGCAGCGGCGGGTGCCCCCACCTTCGGCACCTTCAACCCCGCTCACGCCCAGTTCGGGTTCGTGTGGCTGGACGTGACCGACACGGGCGCGACTCCCGACGTGGAGATTTACACCGCTGGCGAGGTTCGCCTTGATCGCCTGCCCACCGCTCTCACCGCCGAACAGATCACCGCTCTTCGCGGCGCGTTCGTGCTGACCACGGGTGATCTCTGATGGATATCCGCGCACTTGTCGAGTCCCTGATGACCCAGGGCCAGTTCACCAACGCCGCCCGCCTGCCCGGCCTGACGCTGGGCCTGCCCGCCCGCCGCTACGTGGGGGCGACCGTCCTGCCCGTCCGCAACGTGGAAGAGAACATCTTCCGCGAGAGCGGCGTGACCTACCGCACCGTCATGGCGAACACCGGCACCCGCTACAGCCCCGTGGTGATTGAGGAGGGCGCGGCGGTCGGGTCCATGCTGGTCGAACTGGGCGAGCTGGACATTGGCAGCGAGTTCAAGGCCAGCGACTATGACGCACTGGTCAAGCTGCTGGGCCGCGCCGGGGAGATGGGCGCGACGGCGGAACTGCTGAACTGGACCGCCCGCACCCTCGCCCTGCCCATTCAGGAACGTCTGGAAAAGCAGCGCTGGGAGGCCATTGACGATGCTCAGGTCACGCGCCTGGGGGCCAACGGCTATGAGGAGGTTGTGCCCTACTCCAACCCTGCCGGGCACCGCATCGCGGGGACGAGCCTCGCAGATCAGGCGGCGGACCCCATCGAGCCGATCATCGCTCAGCAGCAGCTTCTCGCCAGCAAGGGGCAGACGGTGGGACGCATCATCACCTCCACCCGCGTGGCCGGGATGATCGCCCGTCACGCGAAGGTGCGGGCCGCGATTGGCGGTGAGGGCGCGACGGTGCCCGTGCGCGTCACCCGCGAACTCGTCAACGGCTACCTTCAGGACAACGGCCTGCCCGCCCTGGAGGTCTATGACCTCACCGCCCGCAACCGGGACGGCTCCACCGTGCGGTTCAAGCGGGAGAACGCCCTCACCCTGATTGCCGACACCGGGCGCACCGCTCAGGTGGACCTGCCCGACGAGCAGCGCATCCTCGCCAACACCCTCGGCTACACCGCCGTGGGCCGGGCGGCGGGCCAGCAGGACAGCGGCGTGATCGTCAAGGTGAAGTATCAGGACGAGAAGCCCGTGGGCCTGCGCGGGGAAGCCTACGCGACCGCCGCGCCCGTCATCTTGGACCCGGAAGCTGTGGCCGTGGTCAATTTCCAGCTCTAAGGAGGCCGTCATGAGCGATTACCGCAACAGTGAAGGCAGCACGGGCCGCTGGGAGGAGGGCAAGGGCTTTGTGCCCTTTGCCTCCCAGAAGGAAGCCGATGCCAGCCTGAAGCCCGCCCCGGCTGAGAAGCCCGAAGCGGACACCGAAGACGCCAAGCCCACCCGCCGTAAGGCTGCGGACTAAGCATGGACCCCGCCCAATACCTCGCCCTGCGCATCCCCCCATCCGCGCTCGGCATGAGCGAGGGCGAACATGCCGGGCTGGTAGACGCCCTGCTCGACGAGGCGGCGACCCTTTCAGAATCTGAAACGGCTCAGCGGTGGTGGGCACTCGCGTTCCTGTTCGATCTGGAGGCCGCCTATCTGAGCCGTCAATTGTCCAGCGGCTCCGGCAGTGAGGGCAGCTTCCAGTTCAGCGAGGTCAGTGCCCGGATGGGCCGGGCTGAGCGGGACCGTGACGCCGCCCGCGCCGAGTTCACGCGCCTCACCACGCCCACGCCGCAGCCGAGCAAGGCCACGCGGGGGAGTGGGAGCGTGAGCATCGTCTTTGAGGGGTGAGCCATGACGATTCGTGATGGCCTGCGCCGCATGGGGCGGGACCTGGCGCGGCTCGCTCCCCACGACGCCACCGTGCAGCTTCCGGGGGCAGCGGGGCCGGGGATTGAAGACGAGTTCGGCAACGTTGAACCCGGCCCACCCCAGCCCGGTCCCACCTATCCCTGTCACGCCGCCCGCCTCAGCGCGGAAGACGCGACAAAGGCAGGGCTGGCCTCCACTGCGGAGGTATGGCGTGTGGTGATTGACGCCCCCGCCCCCCTTACGCCGGAGATGACCCTGACGGTGACGCTCGCCAATGGCGCTGTTGTTCATCTCAGCGTGACTCAGGTGTCGGGTGTGGAGCGGGTTGCGGCCCTGTGCGGGAGGTCGGGATGAATGCAGAAGCGATCATGGCGCGACTGGAGAAGAAGGTCATGGCGCAACACCTGCTGCCCCTGGCCCTCGACATTCAGGCTGGAGCGCGGCAGAACCTCAGCGGGGACGTGCTGAATGTTCAGTCCGGCACCCTGAGAAACGCCGTGCAAGTCGCCATCACTGGCCCGTTGGAGGTTCAGGTGGGCCTCGTGGCCGTCAAGAACCCGGAGAACGGGGCCAGTACGGCGGTTTACGGACCTGCCCATGAGTTCGGCACCCGGCTCCAACCCGCTCGCCCTTGGATGCGTCCTGCCGTGGCAGCGGTCCGCGCCAAACGGAGGGTGTGATGCCTGCCGTGTTGGAAGGCCGCGCCCAGGCAAAGAGCCTGCTAACCCCGCTCGGGGTGCCCGTCCTGTATGCCGACGCGACCCGGCCCGCTTCCGGGGAGTACATCGTCCTCACGCTGGTGAGTGCCCCGCCTGTGGGCACCTTCGGGGGCCGCGCCTACAACGTGGTCGAACTCCAGATAGACGTGTGGACGCTTGCCAAATCGGACAGCCGCGCCGGGGTGCTGGGCGAACAGGCGGAAAACGCCCTGGACGCCGCAGGCTGGACCCTTCGCCCCTCCGGGCAGCCGCTCACCCACGAGGGGCAGCGGGACGCCGGGGGGAACCTCTGGTATCGCTACCGTTTCGACGCTGAACGCGAGTTCTAGACCCTAAGCCCTCTCTGCCCCTGCTGAGTGCGGGGGTTCATTCATTCCTTTGGAGGAATACACATGGCGCAAGCCGAAAAGCTGGTTGTCCGCTCCACCACCACCGTCGAACTCGCCCGCTACACCGGGGACGCCGTGGGCACCTACCGCACCATTGTCCCCCGTGGCAGCGTCTCGATCTCCGATAGCCGGGGGACTCAGACCTACGCCGATTTCAGCAGCGCGATGGGCGCTCTCGCCTCCCAGTACGCGGACGGCGACCGCACCGTGAGCGTCAGCTTCAACACCTTCCTCATCCCCTCGGACGCGGCCTACACGGACGCCTACGACGCCTACGACGACAATGCCAACGTCGCTCTCCGCATCACCTTCAAGGAGCGCGTGGGGGCCACGTCCGTCGTGCGCCACTTCCGGGGCAGCCTGAACCAGTTCAACGAGACGGGCAATCAGGACGGCGCGGCGGAGGCGAGCATCAGCTTCGTCGCCAGCAGCAAGATTGAGCCTGTGACCCCCTAATGATCGTGGCCGCCTTGAATGAGCGCGGCCACGCCCGCCTGCTGTGCCTGGACTGCTCCCCCGCTGAGGGGGGCGTCCGGGTGGGGCGGCTTGTGGCTGAGGTTGACCTAGAAGCCGCGAGCTATGCGGGCTTCCGGGTCACAGATACCGAAACAAAAGAACCTGTCACGGTGCATCTGCCGGAGCCTCTGGAGGCCGGGATGTATCGGGATTTTTACGTAGGAGTTGATTAACTTGCCGCTCAAGCTCAAGAACAGTGCCGCCCTCGCCCCCAAAACCTCGGAGACGGTAGAGGCCGTGGGTATCGTCATTCCCGTACACCCCTACCTGACGACGGCAGAGAAATTGACGTTTGCGAGCTTGGAGGACGACCCCCGCTCGCCCCTCTTTGTGCTGCGGGCGTTCAGCATCTTTACCCAGTGGCGCTGCGAGCCAGTGGACCATGTGGCGTTTGAAGACCTCGCCGGGGCGAATCTGGAAGAAGACGAGATTGGGGCAATCGCCCAGGCCGTCTCCCGCCTGTTCGCTGCTACCCGCGAAAATGCACCGGAAGGCGGGCAAGAGGGAAAGCCGGAGAAGAAGACCAAGAGCTAGACCTCCTGACCGTTACGGCCCTGCTGTGCGCCAACTACCCCGCCGTAGACCCTGAACGCATCCCCTACATGCCCTGGCCGATTGTGTCGGGTTTGCTGGCCCGGTTGGACATGATTGAGTTCAGGCGGCACGCGCACACCGCGCTCTTGGCGCATGTGGTGGTCGCCTCAATGGGCGGCGCGAAGAATGGCAAGCTCACTGACTATCTGCTGTCCTTTGCTCAGCTTGAGATGGGCAGCGGGCAGAGCTGGAAGGCAAGCTTCCTCGACAGCGCGGCGGCTGAGACTGATCTGCGGCTCGCGGTGCGGTGCGGCTACGTTTCGCAGCACGTGTTTGACTGTTTGACGACCTAGAAAAGCCCGCGCTGAGGCGGGCCGGGTCGGGAGAGAAGAAATGGGGGGACGGTAAGGGGTAGGGCAGTGTAGGTTTGGGGGCATGAAGAAAAAGCGTCGGGTGCCCTGGTGGGTATGGCTAATCGGCGGACTGATCGTGTTGGCGGCGATTACGCCCCGCTCTGCCGAGACTCAAGCTGAGTCCCCCTCACAGGTTGAAGAAGCCCCACCCCAGCCCGCTACCGATGAAGCTCTGGCCGCCGACATCGCCGCTCTAATACGGGGTGAAGGATTGGACTGCACTCCTGTTGAGAATGGGCGTTCCTGTGGGGGCGAGAGCGCCCGCGCCAGCAGCGTTTCTCTCTCCGAGAAAGAGGGGCATCAAACGTTACTCCTGAGCGGCATTCAGTTTGACCCCGCCGCTTTGGGGCCGAACACGGGCAATCTCTCTGTGCGGCATCGCTTGATTGCGGGCGGTCCCCTTGAGGGCTACTACGTCCAGCAGATCGGCACCAACAGCGGTGATGTGCAACTCAATATTCGCAATAAAGCCGCCTATGAGTGGTTTGAAAACTAGCTAACGCCCCACTGGGGCACCGGGCCAGCCATCGCGCTGGCCCTTTTTTGTTGTGCCCCTGGAAGGAGGCGACACATGACGATGGCCGATAGCGGGGTGCTGGACACCCTGGTAGTCAAGCTCCGGGCGGAACTCGACACCCTGCGGAACAACCTCAAGGAAGCCCAGCAGGAAACCGCGAGAGCGGGCGAGGCGGCGGGGCAAGCCTTCGGGCGGTCCTTTGGGGGTGCGAGTGGCGGCGGGATTGGCGGCTCGGTAGACGCCCAGAAAGGCAAGCTCACCAATGACGCCCAGCAATCGGGCACGGCGGCGGGCCGCGCCTTCGGTGCCGCTTTCCGCGTGCAGATCAGCGAGGCCGCGCAGGAATCAAGCAAGGTGCTTGCCGGGGTACTCGCCACGGTGGGCGCGGCGGCGGTCACGGCGGGCACGGGCCTCGTCAAGCTGGCGGGGGAAGCGGAGCAGGCGCAGGTCGCCTTTACCACCCTGCTGGGAAGTGCAGAGAAAGCGCAGGCGTTCCTCGCTGAGCTGCGGGACTTCGCCGCCCGCACGCCCTTTGAGATGGCCGGGCTACAGGATTCCTCCCGGAAGCTGCTGGCCTTCGGATTCACCGCCCAGCAGATCATCCCCATGCTCACGGCGGTGGGGGACGCGGTAGGCAGCCTGGGCGGGAGCGCCGAGGTCATGGACCGCGTGGTGTACGCGCTGGGGCAGATGCAGGCCAAAGGCAAAGTTTCCGCTGAGGAAATGATGCAATTGGCCGAGACGGGCATCCCCGTGTGGAAGATGCTGGCCGACGAAATCGGCGTCAGCATCCCCGAGGCCATGAAGATGGCCGAGAAGGGCGCGATCTCGGCGGGTCAGGCCATCCCCGCGATTCTGGAAGGAATGCAGAAGAAGTTCGGCGGAGGCATGGCCGAACAATCGCAGACCCTGCTGGGCATGTGGTCCACCACGATGGACAACCTCAAAACCGCTGGTGTACAGGCGGGCGAGGCCATCACGGAGGCGCTGAACCTCAAGGAAGTCCTGGGCGGCGTCAATGACGCGCTGGGGCGACTCCCCGCCATGCTGGACGGGCTGGACCTCAAGCAGTGGGCGCAGGACAACGCCACGGCCCTCACCGCCCTCGGCGGGGCCATCACTGCCGCCCTCATCCCCGCTGCCGTGGCAGGCGCAACCGCCCTCGCGGGCTTTATTGCGCCCCTCCTTCCCTTCATGGCGGCAGGCGCGGCCATCGCGCTCACCCTCCGGGCAATGGGCGTGGGCATGGACGATGTGCGCCGGGGCTTCGAGCAGGCGAAACAGGCCCTCGCCCCCTTTGTGGAGGCCATGAGCGTGGCAGGCCGGGAGGCCCAGACCCGCCTTACTCCCATCCTCCGCACGGTGGGAGAGGGGGCGCGGGCAGGCTTTGAGGCGGTGCGGGACGTGGTGGAGCGGGTGTTCATGCCCGCCCTTGCCAGCCTCGCCCCCTACGCCCGGCAGATTGGGGCGCAACTGGGGCCGCTGTTCAGCAACATGGCCGACGCCATCCGCGCCGCCTTTGAACTGGCACGGGACGCCGTGCAAACCATCTTCATTCCGGCTTTTGAGAAGGTGTGGCCCGTCATTCAGCCCATCCTTGCCACACTGCTCAAGGGGATTGAGGCGACCCTGGCCCTGATCTCCGGCGCATGGCGCACTGTGACCCAGGTACTCACCGGGGACTGGGCGGGCGCATGGCAGACGATTGTGGACAGCGTGGCCGGGTTCGGCGTGCGAATCGAGGCCGCTCTAGACGCGCTCGCGCCCAAGCTGGGGGAGGCCGGGAAGAAGCTCGGCACCTACATCTGGAACGGGCTACAGGGCAGCTTTGACGGGTTGCAAGCGCTCTTTCTGGATGCCATCGCCAACGCGATTGAGGCGCTGAAGGAGCAGTTGCCCGGTTTCTTCCAGGGCATTGCTGGGAGCCTTGTGGGAGGGGCACGGGCCGGGGCAGCCCGTAATCGGGCGGAATCGCAGACCAGTATCAACACTGCCGCCAACGTGGACTTCACCCCCAGTCCCCCACGGGGCACTCCCACGAATGGTTTCACGGCCAGCAAGGGGCAGGCTATCCGCGCCGCCGCGCAACTGCTGGGGATTGACCCCAATGACCTCGCCGCCGTCATCTCCTTTGAGACGGGCGGGACGTTCCGGCAGGACATTCGCAACCCGACGAGCAGCGCCACAGGACTGATTCAGTTCATGGAAGCGACCGCCAAGCAGCTCGGTACATCCACCGCTGAGCTTGCCCGGATGAGCTTTGAAGAGCAGATGAAGTATGTGGTGAAGTACCTCCAGGGGCGGGGCATCACCAACGGCAGCACGCTGGGGGACATTTACAGTGCTGTGGCCGGATGGGGTTATCGTCGGGGCACAGAAGCCTACCGGCTCAATCAGGTATGGGACGCCAATAAGGACGGCTTCATCGCCAAAGGCGAGGCAGTCACGGCGGGACCGTTTCAGGCGCATCGCCGCAACTACTTCCCCGATCAGGGGGGGACGCTGGCTTACGCCAACGCCAGGATTCCCTACCCGACCAATGCCCCGAGTGCAACCAACACGCCCGCCCAGACGGGTTACAACTATCAGGCCCTCTTCAACAGCGCCAACGCCGCCGCGCCCACCGCTGAGGAGCAGAAAAAGTACAACCTCACCCTTGCCGACTGGAACAAGCACAAGGCGCAGGCCATCAAGCTGGAGCAGTTGCACGCAGAAGCCATCGCTAAAGGCGACGATGCCGCCCGCCTGAGCATTGAAGCCCGCATGAGGGCATGGGCCAAAGAGGACAAGGCCAAGCTCGCCTCCCTCCAGTTTGCCCGTGAGGTCTACGCCCGTGAGCGGGCAGAAGCCGCCAAAAACGATCAACCCGCCCGCACTCAGGCCGAAATCCGCGCCCAGGAACAGCTAGAAAAAGCCCTCCGCAACACCTCCCGCGCCCGCCTGGAACAGCTCGCAGGCGGCACCGTGGGAGAGAACGGGCTGACCCTCGAAAAGTGGAAGGCCGCCCGCACCGAGATTGAACGCCGGGACCGGGCCGCTGAGCAATCCCGCGCCAAAGACAAGGCCGAAGACGAGAAGGCCGCAAAAGAGGCCGAGGCCCGCGCCAAAGAAGCTGCCCAGCGCCGCGCCCGCGTGGCAGAGGAGGCCCGGCAGGGCAGCATCACCCTCGCCAAGCAGGAAGCCGAGCGCCTGGAACAGATGCGCGACAACGATCTCCGCAAGGCCGGGGACAGCGCGAAGAAGCGCCGTGAAGTGGAACTCCGGTATGCCAATGACATTTACCTCGCCAAGAAGGCGATTGCCGAGCGGGAATATGCCGACGCCATGCGGGATGCAGCGAACGGCCCCGCACAGAACCGGGCGAATGCGGAGAAGATCGCCAAGCAAGCCCTAGACGCCGCACTCGGGAAAGCCGAGGCAGAGAAGAACACCCGCCTGACTGCCGCCCGGAAGGCAGAAGAAGCGGAAGATAAGGCCGCGAAGGACCGCGCCGCCGCCCGCGAGAAAGAACAGGCCCAACTGCGGGCCAGAATCGCAGATGAACGCCGCAAGCTCACCGAAAGCGCCGCCCGTCAGGAGTTGGAGCGGACGCAGGAGCTGAACAAGCAAGAGTTGGCCGCGTTCAAGGGCACCGGGACCGAGCGGCTGGCCCTCATCCGCCGTCAAGCGGAAGACGAGTATCAGGCACGCCTCGCCGTGGCCCGTGCTACCCGTGACCGCCTGCTGCGGGAGAGCGCCAATCAGGGCGGGTCGAATCAGGCTGAGCGTGATCGGCAGATCAGGGCCAATTTCACCCAAGCTGGCCTCACCGCCCAGGGCCAACGGGACGCCGCCATCGCCCAGGCGCAGGAGCAACAAGCCGAGACGGTGCGGAAGCTGCGGGGCGAATATTCCAAACTGGCCGAATCCATCCGCGAGCAAGTAGCCGCTGGCGAGTTCGGAGCCGATCAGCAGCAGGAGGCCACGCGCCTTTTCAACCTGTTGGGGCAGGCCGCCGCCGCTGCGGGCCTGACCACCAATGAACACATGGAACTGGCCCGCAAATCCGTCTGGGGCCTCATCACCACCGGAGCGGACCTGTCCACCACCCTGAACCTCATCGCCTCCGGTGTGGCGCGGGTGGGGGAGAACGGTGAACTGCTGTATGCCACCGACGATGAGTTGCGCGGTATCGGGGTAGCGGCTGAGGACACCGCTGAGGACTTCTTCGACCTCCAGAACGCCATAGACGGCGTGGGCCTGCTCAGCCGGGACGAGCTGGGCACGCTGATCGAACAGGCGGGACTCGCAGAGGACGCGGCAGAGGCGCTGTGGGCCGCCTGGAACCGCATTAACGAGGGTCTGACGGGTGGCCCGATTGAACTGGGGGACAACCTCGCGGGGCGGGGTATCCAGAATGAGCCGGACGCCTTCGACCCGGCCACCGGGAACATGGCGGAAGGGGAAGCGGAAAGCCTCGCCCGTGCGTTCTGGGGGCAGTCCATCGAGGAACTGAGGGCCGTCTTCGCGTCTCTGTCACAGAAAGACACCCCGCTGGGGAACCTGTTGCAGGGCGCGATCAAAGCGCAAGAACTCCTCTCCCGGCTGGAGATCGCCGCTGACCCGGTAGAAATCCAGGGCATCACGGCAGAGATAGCCGAGTTCATGGCCTCCGATATGGGCAAGGCGCTCCCGCCCACGATCAGCGGGGCGCTGGAAGCGGGCGTGAAGGACGCCGACAGCTACCGGGAGATTCTGGCGAGCGCGACCGCCGAGGGCATCACGGACGGATTCAACCGGGCGGCAGACGCGGGGACCGGGCCGCAAAACCGCTTTGCCGAGTTCTCCGAGACGCTGTGGGGCATGGGGGACGCCCTGAAAGACCCCGTGACCCTGGAAGCCGTGACGGGGGAACTGGAGAAAGCGCGGCAGGCCGGGGAACTGACCACGGCTGAACTGACCCTGCTCAAGCAGATCATTGACAGCATCAACGGGACGCCAATTGAGATCGGTCTGACCGACGATGAGCGCCGCTTTGAGGAGGTCAGCGAGCGGGCCAACCGCATCGTGGCGGATTTCGAGGCGGGGGCGATCTCCGCTGAGGAGTTCGCCTCACAACTCGGCCCCGTCACCGCCCAGATGGAACGCATGGCGGCGATGGCCGAGGCGCAGGGCAAGCATGATCTGGCTGCCCTGTACCGGGACATTGCGGTGGGGCTGCGGAACATGATTCCGCCTCTCGCTCAGGCGGCAGAGGAAGTCACCACGCTGGGGCAAGGGCTGGACGATCTAGGGCGGGGCTTTGCCGCCGTGCTGGACGCCTTCGGTCTGAGCGAGTGGGGCAAACTGAGCAGCGCCGCCGCTGGCCTGTTCAAGACCTTTGAGCAGGGCCGCACGGCGCTCTCTGCCATTGGCCCGGCCTTCTCCAAGTCCTTCGGTGCGGGCCTCTCCGCTGTGGGCGCTTTTCTCGGCGTGGTCGCCTCCGGCATCAACCTCGTGGGCCAGATCGGGGACGCCATTCTCAACCTCTCTCCGGCGTTCCGGGCCTGGAAGAAGAACCTGCTGGAAGTGGCCGAGCTCCAGGGCAAGGCGGCCAGCATGAATGGCGGTCTGCTGGGCAACCCCTATGCCGCCGCGCTGAAGGAGGACGCGGCCAAACGGGAGAGCCTCGCCAACGCCGGATTCTGGAAGCGGGCATGGTGGGCGATCTCGGGTAGCGCTCCCAAGGTCATGGAGGAGGGGGCGGCGCGGCTCAAGTCGCAGGCCGCCGAAATCTTCGCAGACCTCGGGCAGACCATCTCCAACACGCTGGAAAACAGCCTTATGGACGCCTTCCTCAAGGCGGACTTCTCCGGCGTGGAAGAGGCGATGAAGAAGGCCCTGGACCAATTCGTCGTCAAGGCGGCGATTGAGGCGGTCATCAAGAAGTCTCAGCTCCAGCAGCTCGTCGAAGCCTACGCGGATGAGGCAGCCCGTGGGGGCGACACCTCCGATGAACTGGCCCGGCTGCGGCAGGGCATGAGCGCCGTGTCTCAGACGTTTCAGGCCCTCGCGCCCGGCCTGCCCGGCTACGGGAGTGGGGCCGAAACGGGCATCGGCGGGGGGCAATCCGGCTCCCTCGTCGGGGCCGCCCCCATGCCCCAGCTCGGTATTCCCCGCATCGAGGTCACGCTGCCCGAGTCGCTGACCCGCCCGCTGGGAGAGTTTGCGACCGCCGTGCCCGTGTTCGCGGAAGGCAGCGCGACCCTGCTCCGGGCGGCGCGGCTGATCGAACAGACATTCGGGCGCGGCACCGGACAACCCCCGGCCCTCTCGGGCATGGGGAGCCTCGTCTAAAGGAGGTGAGTTATTCCCGATCTCAATTGGCGCCTGAACGTGTGGAGCGCGGTGGGGGGCACTCCCCGCGTCATCCCGCGTGATGAAACGTTTGTCCGCTCGGCGGGCCTGCGAATGCAACTCACCCCGGACGGGGACTGCCGGGAGGCGAGTTTCACGGCGAAGGGGGCGGGCCTGCGGGTGCCGTCCCTCTCGGCTGTGCAAATCGAGTATCTGGCCCCCTCCGGCTGGACGCCGCTCTATTACGGCGAGGTCCGGCAGGGGGGCAACGCTCGGGACGTGAACGGGGAGACGTACATCCTGCGGTCATTCGCCCAAGCGCTCAAGGAAGTCACGCTCCCACCGGGGTTCAGTGCTCCAAAACAGCCTGCCCATCTCACCGTGCGGGCCATCATTCAGGCTGCACTGCCCCAGTTGGCGGGACTGGTGCTGTATGACGCGGCGCTCTGCCCGGACCTCGGTTACGACTGCCGGGAGATCAAAAACGCCAATCAGCAGACCGTTTCGGCCTTCCTTGAGCAGATTGCGGAGGATGGGGCGGGGATGGGCGTCACGGTGGGCTGGGGGGTGCGGCCCGACCGCCACTTCTTCTTCAGGCCCGCCCGGACCGACACGGCCACCCTTTCAGAATCTGAAACCCTGGACCTCCAGTGGAAACCGCCTATTGCGGAAACGCCCTACACGGCGGTCCTGTGGTTTGTGGCGCAGCACGCGGGCGACTGGCTCACCCACCTGAGCCAGTCGCCCGACGCGGCCACCTACAGGCGTCGGGTCAAGCCGCTGCCTGTCATGCCGGGTGTGGAGGGCATCCGGGGCAGCGCCTACACTTTCACGGCCACAGGCTTTTGGTCGGCCCCGCCTGACCGAATCCCAGCCATCCTCAGCGGGACAGACCCCATCAGCCAGTACCTCCTGCTGTTGGGGCAGGATGATACGCAGGTCATTGAGGCGGTTTTCACGCTGACCGAACCCGCCGCCCGCCTGCGGGTGGACGTGTACTTCGGCGGCACCCACCCAGGCGACACGGCCCGGTATCTGGAGCTCACGGCCCCGGATGGGCGCACCCTGCGGCGTGACGCCGCGCAGTATGGCTCTACCGCCGTGGGCGGATTTCTCGGGTACATGCGGGATACGCTGTATGCGGGAGCAGTGCCCTGGCCTGCGGGCACGGTCATTCGGCTGGTCAGCACGCCCGACCCCGCGCAGCCAGTCGGCAACCGCCTCGCCAACCTCAGCTTTACCCGCCTCGTCCCCGAACGGGCGAACGCCGAGGTGTTGGACCGCCTCGCCCAACACCACTATTCGGTCCCGGCTTCCGAGCCCGCCGACATTGAACTTGCCACCTACCGCGCCCCCGCTGACCTTGCCGGGCGCGTCACCCTGAACGATTACACCCGCGCCGTGGAGGCGTGGGAGTACCGCCTGACCGCCGGGCGGGGCCTGACTCTCGCCGCCCTGACCGGGCAGGCGGATGACCCCGCCAAACTCGCGCAAGCCGCGCTGATTAAAGCCCGCGACGGGCAAGCGACCATCACCGCCCTGACCGCCCAAACCTGAGGAGGGCCACCCATGCTCAGATTCCTGGCCCCACTCGGGGCCGTTTTCCTTTCTGCCTGCGGGCTGACCATGCCCCCACTCTCCGGCCCCGCCGTCTGGGGCATCCCCTACATCGCCCAGACGGTCCCGGCAGGCCACTTGGACCCGCTGGACGGGCTCGCCGTGGGCTACCGCGTCCAGATCGAAGAGGACCGGGTCAGCACCTTTATCGTCGCTCACGAGCTGGCCCACGTCTTTGATTGGCACCAGCGCAGCATTCCGCTCGCATGGCTGGGCGCTCCCTGTGCCGTCCAAGCCGAGCACCGCTGCAACGCTCTGGAGGCCCATGCAGACGCCGTGGGGCTGGCCGCTGTGGAGGCTGGGTGCCTGCCGGGGGATTTCGGCTGGCCGGACTCGCCGCGCTCGGGCTGCACCGTGCCCCATCCCTGGGGGGTGAGGCCGTGACGCTGCCCGCCCCCACCTTCGACCGCGTGACCCGTGACCCCGTGAGCTGGCGCGGCAACGGCTTCGAGGTCCGGGACGCCAATGACGCTTTCCTGTTCGCCCTGCCGCCCACGGTGGGGCTGCGGGACGGTATGGGCACCCCGGACCCCTATGAGTGGGACCGCGCCCCCGGCTCTGTGGCGTGGTTCCCGCTTGGAGACGGCATCGGCTCGCAGCGCCCCCTCGTGCGGCTGGACGGGCAGTGGAGCTACCGGACGCTGGAGGAGGCCATGCTCCACACGGCGACGATTGAGGAGCTGCTGCCCCGTGCCCGGTCGCTGTACTGGCGCGGGAGCTTCGTGACCCTGCTGGACCTCCGCTTTCCCGGCTCGGTGCTGATGACGAGCGGGGCGCGGTTCGTAGACACGACCTACGCGGTCACGCTCAACACCACCGTGCCCGTCACCCGGCGCACCCTGACCAGCATTTTCCCGCTCGGCAAACTCCGCGTCACCTCGCTCAGCGGCGGCATCGCCACGGTGGAGCCGCTGACGGGAGTCACGCTGCAAACCACGACATTCACGCTCTCTGGAGCGAACGGCGCGGCGTTCACGTTCCCCGCCCTGGAGGCCAGCTATGGCTAAGGTCATCACCGACGACAACGCCGCATTTCAGGCATTCACCGCCGCCACCCAGCACGCCCAATCCCAGGGGGACCGGGTGGCGGGCAAAATTGCCGAGGTGGACGCGCTGGCCGCCCAGACCGCCCAGACGCGTTCTTACGCCGAGGCGGCCATCAACACCCTGAACAGCAGCATCTCGGGTGCGGCGTCCCAGGCGGCGGCACAGACCGTCACCCGTGTGGACGCGGCCATTGGGCGCACGGACGCGGCGGTGGCCGATGCCCTGGGCCTCTCGGCCATTGCCCCCGAGCACATCTATACGGCGGGCGAGGTCCCCGGAGCGGCCACGGACGGCACCCACGCAGCCCAGTGGACCGGGGACGGGGTGTTCAAACGGCTCAAACGGCAGGCGGGCACCTGGGTCGCGTACGGTTCCGGCCTGCTCTCGCTCGTCGGTCTGCGGCTCCGCGTCGGCTACAACGTCATGGACTACGCCCACCTGCGGGTCGGGGATGACTGGGCACCCGCGTTTCAGGCCATGTTCAACGAGGCTCCGGTCGGGGCGACCGTCATCGCGCCACCCGTGGATTTCACCATCCGCAGCGGCATCAACCCCAGCAAGCCCTATCACTTCGTCATGGCCGGAGCGCGGCTACTGGCGACGGGCAACGGGTTTCTCCCCGATGCCCAGGGCAAGCCGCGCTACGCGCTGGACCTGTCCACTCGGGACGGGAACGGCTCGCTGGGAGACAACCCCGCGCACGGCACCAATGATGTGCGCCTCACCGGGCATCTGCCGCACCTGGTCCGCGTCGGCAACGGGGACGCGCTGTTCCGAGACGGCTCGGTGGGGCTGCGCCTCAACAACACCTATTACCCTGACCTGACCCTCGGCAGCATCCTCCATTTCCACACCGGGTTCGTCCACGATGCGGAGAACCTCGTCGGCACGGCGAACAGTGCGCGGGGCAGCAGCCACGGGCGCATCAAACTCGGGCGCTTCGAGTGCGTACGGGGGATGGTCCTGAACGGGCGCGAGAGCAACAACACGGCGCCGAACAACCCGGAGCGCTGGGGCTGGGTGACGTGCAACACGTACTACAAGGGGTCGTGGGCCAACCCCCCGTTTCCCTACGTGGGCGGCGTGCTCCAGATTCCGGACGACCACTTTCACGTCGTGTCCTACGGGAAAGACATTTTCTGGCAGTACGGGAACCGCCTGGAGCAGCCGCTGTTCGAGGGGACGGGGCTGCGGGCGCTGTGGGCGGAGGGGCCGCAGCAGGGCAACATCATGGAGGACCCGCTGTTCGAGTTGCCGTGGGGGCACGCACGGGGCATCGCGCCGTTCTTTCACGGCGAGTACGCCAACGCCTGGCAGTACAACGGCGGGAACGTCACCCCGGAACAGATCGAGGATAAGGCCCGGTACAGTTACTCCCGCACTTCCAGCTACCGGGGCGTGATTGAGTATTTCGACGGCATCGCGGCGGTACGGCAGACCCGCAGCGGGGAGAGCAGCGCGGGAACCCGCGAGTGGTATCCGGAAGGGCCGTTCACCAGGCAGTACAGGGCGTACACGTCGGCATATACCTCTGCGGTCCCCCTCGAACTGGACCTCAGCAGCCGCCGCAATTTCGTGATCGGCGTGCAGTCGAACGTGGTGCCGGGGTCCATCAAATTCATCAACCCCCCAACACTGTTCGCGTTTGAGGTGGAGGTGGAATTCACCAATGAGACGGGGGCACTGATCTACCCCACGTGGCTCCCTGGTGACGGCCCCCACTACTGCGGCCACCCGACGCCCGTTCAGGGGCTTTACAGGCGGGACCGCTACGTGTTGCGGTTCGAGGCAGGAGCAACTGCGGCCCCGGTCGTTGTGCAGTACAGCAGCACCAATCTATATCAGGCCGGGACTGAGTTTCCGACCCTGACGTTCAACCACCGCAACGGTAGCCAGCGATTCTTCCACACTGGCGAGGGTATTCTCTACATCAATCAGGACGCGGCTTGGGTGCCGGTCATCAATGCGGCCACGACAACTCGCCGGGGCACGGTGAGGGTGGCCGAGGCGGTGGCAGACGTGCAGGCCGCGCCGACCGCTGCGGAGTTCAACGCACTTCTAGAGCGGCTGCGGGTCGCGGGCGTCCTGAGCCGCTAGCCCCCGCACCACCCCTGAGACACACCTGATGCAACGCCCCAGCCCCTGCCCAGCGCGGGGGCTTTTCCATTCGCACTTGGAGGTGCCACATGCTCACATCACAGGTCGCCTTCACGGCCATTCGGGGGGATACGTGGCTGCGCCTGATTCCCTTGGAAATTCTGGAGGGCTCCACCCGCAGCCCCATGCCCGCCGATCAGATCGCAGAACTCGCCTCCCGGTTCACGGGCCTGCTGTTTCAGGTGCGGGAAAAAGAGGACGCCACGCAGGTGTTTCTGGAACTCACCGGGGCGGCGGGAGAGGTGCGGATTGACCCGGCGGCGGGGGGCATCGTGCTGGAAGCGCCCGCCGCGAAAATGGCCGCCATTCAGGACGGCATGGCCGACCTTCAGATGACCGAACCCCGCCCCGGACACCCGCTCGGCCCCCTCGTTTGGACGCCGTTCTATGGGGCGTTCAAGGTCCACAAGGACATTGCGCGGTGAGCGTAGACCTAGACCGCATCGTCTGCGGCGCGGTTCAGACGCCCCCAGTGCCCGGCCTCCCACCCATCGTCAGCGGGAGCAACCCCGCTGCACCGCCCGCCCCAGCCGCTCAGCCGATGCTCCGGGGTGGGGTGGTCCTGCCCGTGCCGGGGCCGAGGGGCGAGAGGGGGGCGGATGGGGCCAAGGGGGAGCCGGGGGAGCCTGGCCCCGCTGGGCCAAGGGGGGCAGACGGTGCTCCCGGCTCTCAGGGCGGCGCTGGACCCCAGGGTGAGCGCGGTCCTGCTGGGGCAGACGGTGCGCCCGGCCCGGTCGGTCCCGCTGGGCCAAAGGGCGATACCGGCCTGGCTGGCCCCTCAGGCCCTCAGGGTGAGCGGGGCGTAGACGGCGCTCCGGGGACTACCGGTCCTGCTGGGCCCAAGGGGGACACGGGCGCGGCAGGGGCGACTGGACCGAAAGGTGACACCGGGGCGGCTGGGGCGACCGGCCCTCAGGGGCCAAAAGGCGACCCTGGCGCGGCGGGAGCCACCGGCCCCAAGGGGGATACCGGAGCTACCGGACCCAAGGGCGATACGGGCGCAACGGGCGCGACCGGCCCAAAGGGGGACGCTGGGGCAACTGGCGCAGTCGGTCCTCAGGGGCCGCCCGGCTCCACCGCCCTCCCCACCCCGAGCTGGCACGGCCTCGCCGCCTGGACGGATGACCCGGCCCTTGCCACGGCGTCTGTCCGGCCTACATCGGGAGAGATGCGTATCGGGTACACGCGGGCCGACGCGGCGAGGGCCAGCGGCGCAGCGGCAAATCTGTATGTGGAGGTCACAGTGGCGGGAGCATCGCTGACCTACGCCCGCTGCGCCGTGTACCGCCTGAGTGGGAGCGGGTGGGAGCAGATTGCCCTCACCGCCGATCAGGGAACCGCCTGGGCGACCATCGGCCTCAAGGCCATGCCAGTCACACTGGCGAGCGCAGTCAATCCCGGCGATGAGCTGTATTTCGCCGTGCTGTCCACGGGCACTACCATCCCCACGTTTCGGCAGGCAACCACCTCAGCGGTCATCAATATCGGGGCGCTCAAACGTCGCGCCAACCTGACCGGGCAGACCATCCTCCCGGCCACGATCAACCCCGCCACGTTCGCCAGTCAGCAGGGCTGCACGTTCATGGCCCTGGGCTAGAGGTTCACATGCACATTCGTCTGCTGGTCGCCCTCACCGGGGCGGCTTTTCTTTCTGTCACCGAATCCGCACCCGACCCGCCCCTGTGTCGGGTGACGGCGGAATACCGTCCGGTGAGCTGGCCGACATGGGCTGAGCCGGAGGAACGGTTTCGACGTATCACCGTCCGGTTGCGTCCAGGCTGCCCGCCCAACGGGATAGCCCGCGTTCACCTGTTCAACGTCACGTCAGGCCGTCGCCTGCCTGAATCGGGCAGCTACACCCTGACCACCGACCGGCCCGCCCTCACCATTCCAGGCACCCCGGCCTACGCAGTGACGACACCGGGGTGGGACGTGTTTTGGAAGGCCAACAACGGGCGGCTCTGGTCGGTCCCCCAAACACAACTCTCGCCCCGAGGGGGTGCGCCGTGAGGTCACATGACGGAATCTCTACCCCCGCTGCTGGCGGGATTCGATTGGACAGCGCTCACGTGGGCGCTCGGCTGGGCATTGCTCTTCTCTGCCTCCGGCCTGCCCGAACAGCGGCGCAGGCAGGCGCGGGCCGGGCAGGCCCTCACCCCCTGGAGCGAGGTGCTGTGGAGCACCCTTGCAGGCGGCACCCTCGGCGGCGTCCTGTTCGCCCTGCTGGGGCCGGAAATCTGGCCCACCCTGCGGGGCCAGGGCAAACAGGCAGGATTGGCCGTGGCGGGCGCGGCCCTCGGTCCCTACCTGCGGGCCTGGATTGTGCGGGGCGCCCCGCAGGTCATCAAGGACAAGTTCGGCGTGGATGTGGGAGGGGAGGGCGATGACCGTGAAGCGAAAAGCTAGGCCGCTGCTCGCCCTCCCGCCCGGTCTGCGGCCCGCCCGCTGGCACGGCTTTCACACGGGACTGCTGATCGTCGCCCTGATCGTGATGGGCCTGAGCCTCTTTTTCCCCGCCAATTCCGCAGCGGCGGCGGGGCAGATCATCCTCGACGAGGACAACGCCCGGTACATGCGGGCGGGTATGGCGCTGTTCGCCCTTTGGGTGGCCTTCGGGATTCGCGGGCAGCCGTGGTGGCATGTGGTGATCTGCATGCTGATCGCTTTTTTTGCGCGGGGGCAGATGGTCCGGGCCGAATACACGGCGGAGGTGACGGGCGTGCCGTTGTCTCTCCTCTGGGCGAATCTCGCGTGCCTGTTCTATCTGTTCGTACTGGCATGGCGGCCCTCGGTCCACGAGCGACTGGAGGAGCGGGACCGCCAACTGGCCGAGGCGCAGGCCGAGATTCGCCGGATGAGGGGGCCGTGATGCTGCACGGTGCCTACCACGTCGCTTGGGAGAATCCCGGCACGACAGCGGAGAAAATCGCCGCCCAGATGCGCGACCTCCGCACGGTCGCCGGGGCGGGCATGAACCTGTTTCACACCAGTCATCTGGAAGACATTGCCGCTACCCGCCGCCTGCTGAACACGGCCCGGACGCTCGGGGTGCTGGTGATTCTGGAGGATGTCAACCCGAGCGAGCGGGCAGCCTTTCTGGGGCATCCGGCGTTGCTGGCCCTCAATGTGGCCGATGACGCCAACCGCCTCCAGACGCCACAGACGCTGGCCGCAGAAACCCAGGTGCCCGGTGCCCGGTACATGTCCATCGGGGTGACGGATGACGGGGCGGAATGGACCTACGGGCACTCGGAGGTGATCGGCCTCCAGACCTACCCCTACCCGTATGAGCAACTGGCCTACTACTGGCCCAAACTTATCCAAGCGCGGGAACTGGCCGACAAGCACGGGCAGCGGCTCTACGCCAACCTGCAAGCCCACCACAACAACCACCGCGACAAGGAGACGGGCGAACTGGCGTACCCGAAAGCCGAGCAAATCCGCGCCCTCGCCTGGCTCTCTGCTGCTGCGGGCGTAGACGGCGTGCTGTGGTTCGCCCAGGTGTGGAAGGGGGGCCGGATGCCTCCCGCCGTGTGGCAGGCCGTGCGGGCCGTGACGCTAGAGATGCGGCGCGTGACGGTCGGGCGGCCTGCGGTGACGCTGGACGGGGAGCGGCTGACCGCCGTGTGGCCGGGTGGGGGGCGCGTGGTGATTGATCTGACCGAAAACCGCGTGCTGAGCGTGGAAGCGCGATTGGAGAACAAATGAGTTTTGACTTTGCACGCGCCATTCAGCAGCGCCCCGGTGGAAACACTCGGGGCGAGCTTGTGGCAGCCTATGGCGACCCGCTTGAAGGCAGCCGCCCAGACCCCCGCAAGCGCGGGTGGTTCATTCCCTCGCCGCAGTGGGAGGCCGACAATCTGGTGGGCATCAGCACCGCCGATCTGCCGGGCTTCCCGCCGTTCGGAGAGCAGCACGTCAGCAAGATCAAGCTGCACCGCGCCGTCGCGCCGATCTTCCGGGCGACGTGGGCGGAACTGGTGCGCCGGGGGCTGCATGAGCAACTGCGGACCTACAGCGGCGCGTTTGCGCCCCGGCACATGGGGCATGACCCGAAGCGGGCGGTGAGCGTCCATGCCTACGGCGCGGCGATTGACTTTGACGCGGCGTGGAATGGGTACGGGGTGCCGCTCGAACGAATGCAGATCAACCGCGAGGTGGTCCGCTGCTTTGAGGAGTGCGGCTGGCACTGGGGCGGCAGATGGACGGGCGCGTATGCCGATGGAATGCACTTCCAATGGACCGACGCGCTCAGCGGGGTGGAGGTCCCCGAGTGGCAGGACGCGGTGGGCAAGGTGCCACCCGCGCCCCGTGTGGAAGACATTCCACCGCTCCCCCTGCCCACGCCTGCGCCCGCCATGCCCCCAGCCCGCGTGCGCGTCATGGTCCACAACGGCATTGCCGATCAGTGGGAAAACCTGACGGGTGAGCGGTTTGTCATCAGTGACGCCGATGAGGTCACGGTCAACGCGACCGACCCCGGCACCATCTGGATTCGTTATCTGGACAGGAGCTAATCATGGAAGGAATCATCGTTCCCGGCCTGCCCCCCGAGTGGGGGCACGTTGTTACCGTCCTTATCGGCCTGCTCTCGGGCTGGCTGGTCTATCCGGCAACGGCCATCGCCAAGAAATTAGGCCAGACCCACGGCCCCGGCACCGTCACCATCGCGGCGGCCCTCTCCATGCTGGTGGGCGTGGGGTATGCGGCGGTCAGCGCCATGAGCGGCGGGGCATTCTCGGTCACTCAGGCAATCACGGTGGCGGTCATTGCCTTTTTCAAGGCGAACGGCGAGGCGATTGCCCGCGCTCAAGCGGCAGACAGAGCCGAGCGGGAGAAGAAGGCCGGGGGGGAAGCTCAAGCCCAACGCGAGTCCGCCCCCAGCGTCACCGTGAATGTGCCCGCCCCGGCCCCTCAGCAGCCCGTGACACCCCCTCCGGGGATTGAGGCGGGAAAACCCCTGCCCGCTGAGTACGTCGAGCCTCAAGCGGCCAGGAAAGCCCCGAGCCTGCGAATCGAGAAATGAACCCCTCCCAATGGTCCCCCGCCGACTGGCTCGCCCTCCCCCTCACCCTGGCCGTGCTGGGGGCGGCGGCTGGGGCGGGTGTGCGGGCGATCTGGCGGGAGTGGAAGCGGAAATGAGATGCCCCCACCGTTGCCTGTCATGGGCGCGGTGGGGGCGTTTTCGCATTTGGGGCTATTCAGAATCTGAGAGGGCTGCCTCGACAGCCAGGGCGAGGGCATGGGCGGGGGTGTCGGCGTAGTGATCGTCCGCCTCGTCCCCCGTGACGTAGACCTGGGCACCGTAGTTGCTGGGCAGCTTGCCCCGGTAGGACCACCAGCGCCAGCCCCGCGCCTCGCACTCCTCGCGCAGGGCCATCTCCAGCGCCCACGCCTGAGTCCACTGGGGGTTGTCGCCGCCCCACCACACATCCCGCCAGCCGTGGTAGTCCACCTCTACGGCCACCAGCCACACATCAGCGGGGTCGGTATCGTTCCAGTCCACTCGCACCCGCTTCGGCAGCAGCTCGGCCAGCCGCGTGAGGGTGGTCGGGAGGGTGGGGGCGGTCATTCCCATGCCAACACCTCCTCTGGCACGCTCTCAGCCCAGTACGCCGAGTCCTCGTCAGCATAGGACGGGGAGGGGGCGTAGCCCGGCTCAGGCTCCGGCGCAATCGCCACACCGATGCACCACAGGCGGTTCTCAGCGTCCACGGTGCCGAGGTGGTTGCGGTATACCCGGTCACACTCGGCCTGCGCCTCCTCGCGGGTCGCGTGGGTGCTCAGCACCTCGTCGTAGTCGTACCCGGACAGGCTGGCATCCGTGGTCCAGCTCGTGCAGACGACCCAACGGCTCACTGGGAGCCCCCTTCCAGCAGGATCACGTCGCCCTCAATCACCGGGTCATAGCTGAAGTCGGTCAGGTACAGCCCTAGCCATTGCGTGAACTCGCAGAAGGTGGCTTCCACATACCCTCTGCTGTCGCGCTTGGGGTACTTCTGATCGCCCGGAATCCGCAGGGCAAGCTTCAGCCTGCGGCAATCAGCTTGAATCAACCGCCAGCCCCGGTCGGTCGGCTTGAACTTGAGCATGGTGGTCATGCCGATACGTGCCCCCTTCATCCCACCATCCCCTGCGGCTCCGGCATCGGGGCGTACAGCGCCCCCAGCAGCATCCACGCGAGGGCCAGCGCCAGCCCGATCAACAGGGCCGCATAGGGGTAGGCGGTGGCGAGGCGCAGGGCGTACAGGGCAGCATGTCGCCAGAGCAGGCAGCGGG
>Ga0194118_10001538_pt1 | contig 32435 bp, 37 predicted proteins | sample TA2MahsurfametaG_2_FD_148662 | JGI IMG/M metagenome (GOLD analysis project Ga0194118, IMG submission 148662) | Freshwater microbial communities from Lake Tanganyika, Tanzania - TA2015013 Mahale N5 surface | ecosystem: Environmental > Aquatic > Freshwater > Lake | place: Tanzania: Lake...
CTGACCATCAATATTTAGATGCATGAGAGAATTCAAACCGTATTCTCTCATTGTAGGCGCTTGAGGTAATAAAAATTCATCGCCAACTGTACGTTTTTGTTTTCCATATTCAGACACTCTAGAGCCGACAGCTTTGACAACATTTACAGACGTTTCTGCAACCTTGTAACCAATATATAAAATGGCACTCCATATTCCGTAACCTACAAAATCGCCAATATTTCTTCTATTAATATTTCCCTTGGACAAATCGTCTAAAAGTGAATAACTAGATGATAATAGACCTTTTACCTCATTGAAGGAACCTCTTAGTATGCCAAATACAGACTCCATTTGCGTAATAAATGGCAATAACATGGAGTTTTGTTTAAGAATGTCCAATATTTCATTTGCAGTTAGCAACTGACCACCTTGAAAGGAAAAACGCATTTGAGAAACCTTAGCCGCAAATTCTTCCACATTTTTCACTACAACATCATAGGGAAGCCCTTCTTGCACCATGGCCCTCATTTCCGCCGTTTTCGCTATATTTAAATCATCGCCCGCCAAACCCGACATAATCTCTGGTCTTGCATATGCCAACAAACCTAATAATACTAAAAATAAAAACGATATCTTATTTAAAGTAAATAAATTCATCATATCTTGATTTTTCTTAATACCTTCATTCCATTCTTTTAATGATTTTACATAACTATCTCTCAATGTTTCAGGTGTTTCAAAATCCAATGTTATTTTATCTTCCATTTCTGAAACTCCACGTTTGCGGTTCATATATAATATAATAACATAATTTATTCAATTCTATTCGCGTGTTTTTATACATTTTTCGTCAATTTGCATGGTAGGTACCTTTTCATCTTGAGGCACTATATTGATAACACATTTTGATTTTTTCCCATAAAGTGGCTCTGTGCATCCTTTCTCCTTCTTTGTTTTCTGTAGCTTCTTAAATTTAAATATTTTTACTTTTTCGTCTGTGCAACGTGATCTAAAATGTTCATATCTCTCACGAACATCGCAATAAGATAATCCTGATTGTTTTTTCAACATTTTATTCACCAATTCATGTAAATTATAAATATAACGCGAAAAGGTTTCACGATTTTTCATGTCACTCATTCGTAGCGGCATTTGTTTTAAATTTGTCTTTAAATTCATGCGGCAATATTTACAAGGGAGAACATTTTGCAAGCTTAATACATAGTTTCTATAATTTCTTTTATCTTCAGGCGTTGGATTTACCGGATAATTAAAACTCATAGTGTGCAAAAAATGCCATTGGGCTGGTCCCCATACAGTGGTAAGCATACCATCGCCAGAGTTATAATCGGTCTTTTTAAATATCCTTTTTGTTTTATTACGGGCATTTCTCTTCTTTTGTGTTTTCATATTATTTATATATATTTATATAAATAATATTTTCTCATAATAAAATAATCCTATGAACGAGCTCTTTGTGAATTTTTTAGATAATGACACCAAAAAAGTATGCATGACATCTTTTCTTTCTATGTTCGTTATACTTGTATTTGTTTTAGGACCTCTCAGTTCATTTACAACTGCAAGCTTTATTGTAAAGATACTTGTTGTTATTATATTGGCATATAGCATTTATCTTAATGTTAAACAAACCAATATCTTGAACTCAATGACTGGTGACAATAATAGACACGAATATAATGCTCAATTACAATTAAATATTGTATGTAGTTATGTATTTACATTGTTTTTAGGTGTGTTAATCGTATTCATTTTAAAAAGCTTCTTATGATTTCTGATGAGTAACTAGGGTTTTCATCCAATTTAGAAGTCGGAAATTTTGTAGAAATAATTTTTTTATAAAAAAGTTTGTCATTTGCATATTCATATTTTTTAATATTCACACATTTCCCTTCTGAATTTCTAAAAATCATTCTTATAATAATTAAGAAGCCATCCTTTATTACATTTTCTTTATTCTATATTTCTATTTATTCGTTATTCGTTTGTAGTAAAATTATTCTTACATATATATAATATAATGAGTAGATATATTAACATGAACAAGTTGGATTTTCCAACCGGATCATCTGAAACCGGTGGCTTTCTCTCTAAAATCAAAACCGCAGGCGCTAATATGAGCATGACAACTATCTTGGTTATTCTTGGATCTATGATTTTATTAGGAATTGGACTTTATTACTATTTTTTCAAGCTAGGACCTCTTTTAAAGCCTACTTACAGTGCCAATAGTGAGCAAGGAACATCATCAGGATCTACACCATATGCAGAATTAATGCTTTTTTACGCGGATTGGTGTCCTCATTGCAAAACAGCAAAACCCATTTGGGAGGATGTGAAGGCTGAATATGAAAACAAGGTGATTAATGGTCACAAGGTTATTTTTACAGAAGTCAATTGTACCGAAGAAACCGCCGAAGTTTCTGAGATGATGGATAAATATAAAATTGAAGGGTTCCCCACGATCAAAATGAATAAAGATAACCAGATTATTGAGTTTGATGCCAAACCAACCAAGAGCAATTTAACACAGTTTATTAATACAGTTATTTAGTCCATTTCTCTCTTCACTTCTTCCATCAGGGTATCATTGTTGTTATAATTTTTCAAAAATTGGGAAGCCGCTTCTTTTCCAGCATTATGCAATTGTCTTCGCACATCCATGGATTTTAATGCTGTACTTAAAACATCCATGCTTATAAAATCAGCATTGCATAGAACCTCATTTTTTATTTTGGGTTGTTTGTCATCAGTGTTCAAACTACGCAAAACTTTAAACAAAAAGGAAAGCAAAAAATCAAGCATGTTATTTTCTTGGGTTATATTATCCTCTTTTTTCTGATAAACATTTTTGAAGCCTAATATTTCATTTTCATCTTTTTTCGCATTCACGCAATATTCCATCGGATAATTACAGCTCATGCCTCCGTCAATATAGCATTTATCATTGATGCAAACCGGTTCCATTAAAATGGGCAAACTACTTGTCATTTGTATGACAGTAAGAAGTTTCAAATCTGGATGGGTCAAATAAGAAATATCTTCGGTTTTAAAAGCATTGATGTCAAATGTGAAAATATGCAATTCTATTTTAGAATATTCATAAAATTCACGTAATGTTACGTCAAGTGAAATGTCTTTTGCATCAAATAATGGTTTAAAACATTTTTCAACTGTTTTAATGTCAAATATGCCTTTTTTTGTGTATGCATCCAAAATATTTTGGACTTTAATCGGAAAAACTTCGTGCCAGGGCCTTTTTATAATATAGTCGTTCATAGTTTCCCAGTCAAACTTTAGGCATAGCAAAACCGCAACTATGGCGCCGGCCGATGTCCCATAAATACTTTCTATTTCTTCTACATGAAAGAATTCATTTTCGGTCAAATGCTGAATGGCTCCTAACGTTTGTATCATAATAGGACCACCCCCTGAAATAACCAAATGTTTAATTGTCATCTATTTATTAAATATTTGATCAAAGTTTTAAATACTTTTTATTTATAAATTTGTATTTTTTTTTCACACAAAATACAAATGGCAAACATTTTTACTCTGGACAATCTTCATGATTTTTCGGAAAAGATCAATATTGATGAACTATATGAAAAGAAGAGGCAACACGACTTAAACCAGCTTGCACTCTTTAATAAAATTTTAAATCGTATTCACGTGCGAATTAAGACAACATCCCGACAAAAAAAGAATGAGCAATTTTGCTGGTATTTAGTACCTGAAATTATTATTGGCGTTCCTAGATATGATCAAGCGGCATGTATTGCATATATAATGAGCAAACTCAAGGATAATGGTTTCAATGTGAGATATATACATCCGAATACATTGTTTATTTCTTGGATGCATTGGGTTCCTGCTTATGTGCGTACCGAGTTCAAAAAGAAGACAGGTATAGAAGTCAATGAATATGGGCAAAAGATAAATGAAGATGAACCCGAAGATGCGTTAAAATTGACTTATGAACCATTGGATAACCCAAAACAAAATGCGTCCGAAAAAGTTAAAAAGAGAGAATACGCTTCTACAAAATCCTATAAACCATCTGGAAATTTAGTATATGATGAAGAGCTCTTGAATAAAATAGAAGATCGGTTTTTATAGATTATTGCATGGTTTTATGTTTATTTGCTATTTATATTGGTTTGCAAAAATATAATAAATTCTCAAAGTAACTTAAAGACCCTTATCGAAATATTGAATATTTTTGGGTCCATTCTGAAAAACATTTTCGAAAAATGGACATTTTTTTTGTCCAATTTTGAAAAGTGAACCCAAAATGCCGGAAAATATTTGATTTGTGACGATAAAAAAATTTTATGGTCTGGTCACGAAAAAAAATTTTTCAAATTTATGACGATAAATTTTTTAAAGAAAATAATTTAAAAAATTTTTATGTCTTTATTTTAGCAAGAATGGAAACACAAAAAAATGCAAAAAAAATGCAAAAATTTTTCTGTGAAAAATGTGACTTCAGTACGTGTAATAAGACAAATTTTAAAGTTCATCTCCAGACGCAAAAGCACAATGGAAACAAAATGGAAACAAATGGAAACATGCAGGAAACAGAAATCTTGCAATCTCAATATTTTATTTGTTCCCATTGCAATAAGAAATATAAAGAGAGAAGTGGCTTATGGAAGCACAAAAAACTGTGTGATAAAAATATATCAAATAATGTCAATTCCATTTGCAATTCTGAAAGCGAGAATGAAGTTATGCCGAAACCAAATGAAATCAATTATTTAACAAATCTTGTGCTGGAAATTATGAAACAAAATAATGAGCTCATATTACAAAATGGTGAATTGCAAAAACAAGTAAAAACAACAACTAAAAAAATATGGTTTTAATGAAATGATAGAGGATAAAATATTAGTGCTTGCATGTGCCAGCAGTGAGTTTGAGAAAATAACCGATAATCAAGAATACACATTGTGTCATCTTGTCTTGGAAAATGAAAATGTAAAAACTCGTTATGGAATTTATTTGCAAAATAATGTATTGTCGGAGAGTTGTTCAGAAGAATCATTTGATAGATTATTAGGTTAAAACCAAAATTCTGTTCTTTAAGTTAAAAAATAATATATATTCTAGAATAACTTAAAGAACCATATCGAAATATTGAATATTTTTGGGTCCATTCTGAAAAACATTTTCGAAAAAAGGACATTTTTTTTGTCCATTTTTTGAAAGTGAACTCAAAATACCCCCGAAATATTTGATTTGTGACGATAAAAAAATTTTAAGCTCTGGTCCCCAAAAAAAGTTTTTTAAATTTATGACGATAATTTTTTTTATTTTTTCAAAAAAGGGTTTAGACGTTTTTTTCGTTGATAAATATAAGCAACAAATGTCCGAAAAAAAACGCAAAAAAACTGAACAAAAATTTGAATGCAAAATATGTGACTATTTATCGTGTAATAAGACTGATTTTAATAGACACTTATCAACCGATAAACATTTTAGCAACACTTTTCAACAAAAATCAACCAAAAAAACGCAAGACCATAATTTTATTTGTGATAAATGTTCAAAAGCATATAAGGATAGAAGCGGCCTATGGAGGCATAAAAAAATATGCGATAAAAAAACGTCTGATGATAATAATCCAATTTCAAATTCAGAAAAATCAATTTCAAACGATACCCAACTCATAAGTTCAAAAACTAACCCAGTTTTAAATAATGATATTAATTATTTAACAAATCTTGTTCTTGAAATTATGAAACAAAATAATGAACTTATAATGCAAAATGGTGAATTACAAAAACAAGTAAAAACAACAACCAATTGCAATAATTTTTATAATACAAACAATTCGCATAATAAAACATTTAATTTAAATGTATTTTTAAATGAAACGTGTAAAGATGCAATGAATATCATGGATTTTGTAAATTCCATGGAAATAGGTCTTGAGGATTTGGAAAAAGTCGGAGAATTAGGCTATGTCAATGGAATGACCAATATTATTTTAAAGAATCTGAAAGCATTAGATATTACAAAAAGACCGCTCCATTGTACGGATGTGAAGAGAGAAATTATGTATATTAAAGATGAAAATAAATGGGAAAAGGAAACGGAAAATAAGGATAGAATCAAAAAGGCTCTTAAATACATTATGCACAAAAACGCCAAAATGTTGAATGTTTTCAAGGAAAAATATCCAGATTGCATTAAAAGCTATTCAAAGAGGTCTGATCAATATAATAAATTAGTAATTGAAGTTTTGGGGGGAAAAGGAGATAACGAACCACAACATAATGAAAAGATCATCCGACGAATTGCGAGAGAAGTTACTATAGATAAATCTTTATAATAGTAGATAAATCTTTATAACAAATAATAATATCATAATATTGTATGGTATTATCAAAAAAGAATAAAAATAATTATAACAATTCAAAAACAAGAAAATCAAGAATAAAAGAAAAAATTCCAGATGAAGAAAGGGCAATTATTTGTAAAAATTTTGCCACATTTGATACATTTGAAGACAAAATTGAAGAAAAATTTAGAAAGGCTGACATAGATTTTCTCTCTACAAGCTATAATTTAGAAGCAAAAATATTAAAGGATTTAAGAAAGGCGGTTAGTCCATCACAAATTTTGCCCCAGAATGATTTTTATTCCTATGTAAATGATCGTTGGATGAAAGAGTTTAACATAGAACAAGAACTAGGTTATTTAGCTCAAGTAGATAATTTTCGTCTTATTCAAGATAAGGTGTATAAAGAACTATTGCAAATCATGAAAGAATATATATCTAAGCATAACGATCCACGGGCGAAGGCGATGAAGACATTGCATAGGTCTTTATTACTCCTAGACTCAGTGGAACAATCTATTGTTCATGCAGAAGATTCATTGAAAAAAATAGATGGTTTCTTAAAAGATCCAAAAGGATTATGGAAACTGCTTGGATATATAAATCAAAATGAAATGATCAATACAGGTTCTCCGTTTGGTTGGTCAATCAACCCCGATGACAAAAATCCTACACGTTATAGATGTTTTATAGAACCCGCAAAACTACCCTTAGTAGATATTATGGTCTATTTTGATGATGGCACAAACGACAAATACAAAAAAGAATATCGTAAGGAGTACATAAATTATTTGCAAAATATTTTTACAAACGCTTTTGGAGAAAATCATACATTCAATGTTCAAGCTATTTATGATATAGAAGTAAAATTGTTCAACGCTATGGCATGTGATGATATTAAAGATGAAGACCCTGATAATTATAATGTAATCACCGCGAAAGAGGCTTATGAAAAATATGGGTTTGATTGGTATCAATTGTCCAAAGAAATTGGGTTTAAAAACCCACCGGATAGTTTTATTATTACAAGCAAAAATTATTTGAAGTGTTGTACAGATATGTTGAAACAGGAATGGAACACGTCAGAATGGAGAACATACTGGATTTATCTTTTTATAAAACAACAACAAAGATTCAATAAAAAAGGCAGACTGACTTATTTTAATTTTTTCGGCAAATTAGAAAAAGGACTTACGACTCCGATTAGTGATGAACTTTTTCCTATTTTTGGTCTAGCCATTGCATTTAATTCATTTTTGCAAAATGCTTACATTGATAAATATGAGAATAAAAAATATGTCAATTATGTCAAAACAATGGCAGAAGATTTCCGAACAATCTTTTTACGTGTTATTCAGCGTAATAAATGGTTACAACCGCGAACCAAAGTGAAAGCGTTAGAAAAATTGCAGAAATTTCATATAATGATTGGATCTAGAAAAATTAAAGATGATGACATTATTTTAGACTATTCTGAAACCGATGCCTGGACAAATATGACAAAAATTTTACAAGTTCGGCATAATATAGCGATTTATTTATTGGATAAGCCAGTCCAGCCAGATATTGCAGTTGTGGATTGGAGTTTAGAACCGCCAAAATTCACAGGAACTCAATCTTTTATCGTGAATGCTTTTTACACGCCAACAAAAAATAGCATACATATTCCTTGTGCTTATTTGCAACCGCCATTTGTGGATTTAAATGAACGAGGTATAGAATATAACTTAGCCCATGTAGGCTTTACTATTGGGCATGAAATGTCTCATTCATTAGATGACTGGGGAAGCAAATATGATGCCGATGGCAAATTAAGCAATTGGTGGTCAGAAAAGGATAAAAAAACATTTGAAAAAATAAAGAAAAACATAATTAAGGAATATGAGGTTTTTGCAGCAAGGGATGGTATAAAATATGATGCAAGCATTTCAATTGGAGAGAATTTAGCAGATATATCAGGTTTAACACTTTGTCGCGAATATTTAAAGGATTTTCAATTAAAAAATGAAGATATATTGCCTATACAGAGTTTATCTTTTCAGGCATTTTTCATTTATTTTGCAGTACAATATAGGCAAAAAATAAGTAAAAAATCTATGATTGCGCATTTAAGAACAGACCCTCATCCTTTAGATAAATATCGTTGTAATGTTCCTTTGACAAGGTCGCCAACATTTAGGGCATTATTTAATGTAAAAAAAGGGGATGGAATGTGGTGGCCTTCAACAAACCGAGTTTGGGAGGGATAAAAAATTTTTATTAGGATTAAAATTAATTCTTATAAGAATTCAAAAATTTAGGAATATAAAAATTGTTTTTTGAATGTTTTTTTTTGTAACGTATATATATAAATGGCTACTCGTCGTCATCGTCGTCGTCATGCTTCTCGTTCTAGATCAAGGTCCATGGCTCGTGGTCGCTCACGCGCCGCTTCTCGTGCCGCCTCAGCTGCTGCCTCCCGTGCTGCCGCTGCCTCCCGCTCAGCTGCTGCTGCTGCCTCCCGTGCCGCTTCTGCTAGCCGCTCTGCCTCTGCTGCTCGTTCTGCTGCCGCTGGTCGTGCTGCTGCCGCCGCTGCTTCCCGTGCCGCTGCTGCCTCCCGTGCCGCCTCTGCTGCTGCTTCCCGCGCTGCCTCCGCCTCCCGCACTTAAATAGTGTAATATGATATAAAATATTAAGGTATATTTTAATATTTTATCTAATGAATATATAATGAGAACAAGACGTAATAAACGATCACGTAGAGGTAAAACTAGAAAGCATTGGAATGGAGGCAAGGGAAAAAAATCAAAGAAATCAAAGAAATGGACAACTGCGATTTCTGCTGCACAAGGTACCTTAACTAAAACAGGCGATCTTAAAAAGGCTCAGAAAGTATTACAAGTGCAAGCTTTAGCAAACGCAAGAAAATTGTTTGGTTCGGTTGGACAAGGAATGTAAATATCTTATACACCTTTTAACATTTCAAACGCCGATTTTTACAGCATAAAAAAATTAAAAAGTATAATGGCGAATTTCACGCCTTACCATACTTATCTTCCTAAAAGGAGTATCGTAGGTATTTATTCTTTTTGTTCTCTAAAACATTTTGGTCTTCTTTTTCCTTGTTTCTCTCATTGTAAAAGAAGTAAAATATTTTTAGAAGCATTTATATCTCTATCCATACAGCATAATTTACACTCGTTGGAACTACAACGGATTACGCTATGGTATTGAGACATTCTTGCTTTACCCTTACATAATTTTTTATTTCTGTAAAGAGCTATTCTTTCAAAACATTTATGACATGTCTTACTTGTTCCCCATTCATCTACATCCACAACATCGCAAAATCGTTTCAACTCTTTCTTTAATTTTAGAATTGGAGTTGTTGGATGATTTTTTACTAATCCGTGTTGTTGTGAATAATCCCCAAAACCTATTAGGGTCTTTTTATCTTTTGTGATGTTTCTACATATTTTTTCTAATGTTGCTTTACCTCTGCAATAAGAAGTAAAGTTTAATCCTCTAAAATTCTTATCACAATGGAATTGAAAAAATGCATCTATATTTGGTAAAATATATTCAAAATAATTTAACATATTTTTAGTATTACTTACTTTGAAACTTGGAATACTTTTCCATAAAGCATAGTGTTCCCATTCTTTATACCAAGTATCTCTTTTCTTACAAGCATAAATCATTTTGCTCTTGTGTCTATATTCTTTTGTAGAGCATTGTAATATTTCGTTATTTTCATTACAAGAAGTAAATAATGCACGGACACCAGGATCTAATCCTACATATTGTTCGTAATCAATATTTTTAATTTCATTTGTTTTCACTTCTTTTGCTTTTGGTTTATCCATTGTAATCACTCCACATTTTCCATCAGTAAAAATAGTGTAATGGAATTTCTTATGTTCTGTTTCATATTTTTCAATGTTAAATAAGTTTAGCCAATATTCTCGTTTCTTTTCATCAAAGTCTTTACAATTTTGTTCTTTGTTTAAATATGAAATTATATCATTTAGAGCGGTAGAGCATATTTGGATATTATCCATTGTAAATGAACTTTTATTTGGTAATAAACTAAATACTCTTACTCCTTTTGTATTTTTATGTTTTTCAAATTCCTTCAATATCTTATGATATATTTTGATGAAGTGTGAAGAATGTTTAACGATATTAGTTTCAGTAGGAATGTATTTTAACCATTGTTTCATTGAAAGAATAAAATAATTTTTACCATTATACTTTTCATCATAAATATCCTTACACCATTTATAAATAATGCTTTTTCTTGTTTCACCAGTTCTCAATTCTAAATATTTAGAAAAACGCTTGTAAAAATTTAATTTTAAATGGTTCTTCGTCATAGTGAATTGTTGTTTATTCAAATTATTTATCAATGCACCCATTTTATCTCTAAAAGGTAATTCTTTGAGTAAATGAGAAAATTGTGAAAAGGATTTATACATTTCATCCTCTTTATCAATTGTAGATTTTCTATTTTTTATTATAGAAACACAACAACAAGCATTATAAAAAAGATTTCCAGTGAGTTCAGGTAATTTCTTATTCTCTTCTAATAATCTTGTAAAATGAAAATTCAATAACTTATATGATAAGAAACTAATTTTATTGATATTATATACAACTTCTTGAATTCCTTGTTTCAAATAATTATTTTTACATAAACTATTCCAAGACATCTTGATACAAACAAAGTCAATATCCTTATTCGCTTCAATTCTTTTGGAAACATCACTCCTCTTCTTTTTAACTTTTGGAAGTTCCATTTATACATATACAAAAGAAAATATTTTTAAATAGTTATTTCTAATTATTTAAATTTTCCTAAATATTTTCAATATTTTTATTTTCCGATTCTTTTTGTTTCTTTTTTTCTTTTTGTTTCAAATAAGCATTTCTTCTATACTCTTTAAGTTTATCAGGGTTTTCTTCTGCTAATTTTTTTAATCCTTCTTTTGCTTTTTCCATCACATAATCTTTATTTTTTTCATAGTAAGATTTTCGTGAATTATTATAATTTTCTAATTGTTTTTTTAATTTTTCATTTTCTTCCTTTAATAAGATATTTTCCTTAATAAGTTCTTCGTTATTCATTAAGGTAATATAATAAATTATTTTTATATAATTTTCACTATATAAAATTCGGCGTTTGAAATGTTAAAAGGTGTAAAATAAAAAATTGAAATTATTTATTCATTATACATTTACGAATAAATAATTCAAATATGGTAGAACTTCATATTTCCGTGGCAAAACTAATGCTATTTATTTGCATATTCCTAATATTATTACCTATTATACACATTCATTTAGTATTATACTATGTATTATTATTTTATATGTAATATAAATCATTTGTCACAATGTTTAATTTTATATTTTGCGGTTATGAGCGTGACGGCAGAAAGAACGTTTGGTTCCAGAAGCACGTTTGCAACCCATTCTACGACGGCATGTAGCGCGTCCTAATCCGCGGCAACGTGAGCGTTTTGTGCGAGCGCGATAAACACGGAGTTTTCTGCGAGATGGCATTCTATAATATAAATATATATTTTTTATTTTTGTCTAAATTTATTTATCTACGCATGCGGCGCGTTCTATTCTTCATCGTCCTTCTCTTTGTTCGTCGTGTGCGTCTTTTGCGTCCAGCTCTCTGAACTAAACCATATGGGTCTTTTACGCCTATGACAGGTTCCATTTTACTATAGTAAAATATAATAATTTCGGTTATTCTATTTTATGCAATAATGGCGGGCTTAGGCTCACCAACAAAGTTGGAGGAAGCAGGTTCAACTATAGGAGGGAGCGGCACCGGTTCAGGTTTTAATGTAGTCTTGGTTTCTTCTATAATTTTTTCTGCTTCTTTCTTCAAATTTTCTATTTGTTTTTGTGTGGTTTCTAATATTTTTTTCTCCACAATTGCCTCATATAATTTGATACCATTAATATAATCTTTTTCACATTTAACATAAAGCTCCATAATGATTTTTCTTGTTTTTATAATAATCTGTTGCAATATATCATCTGTCAATTTAGGATTGACACGTATTACTTTTTTAGATGTATAAGGATCAATCACATAAGTGAATATTTCATTAATAACGGATAATAATTCATTTTGTTTTGCTGAAGCTGAAGTAATCATTTTTTGGATATTTTCGGCGTATTCTTTGAATAATTTATCATCCCTAGACACAGTATAGGATTGTTTTAATGGAGCATTTAGTCCTTGGCATCCATTTTTCTTATTATAATCCCGCAACTTAATGTCAGAAAATTTTTCAATATTATCAGGCATAGAATCATTTCCAGTAAATGCAGTATAGAAGACAGCAAGATCCTTTTTAAACTGTTTTTTGGTTTCATCAGACATTCCTGTAAAAGTTCCATTAGAATAATCATATTTATCGTCTAGATAGAGTTGCATAAGTTCTGTCATGCCAGGTTCATCTGCCAATGTCATTATAGGATTGTTATTTATTCCACACACATTTGGCTTCATGGTAACAGTATTATCTATTTCATTTATTTTTTCATTCTTTTTTAAAGCTTTGATTCGGTCGTCACAAATATTTAAACGCAATATTTCTCTCTTCACATTCTTTGGAATCTTATCCTTTTCAAGTAATGGGGTCTTTACTGAATTGCCAAATTCATCTTTATAAACATAAATGGGATTGATTGTTTTTACAATCGCTGAAAATATATGGGCGATTTTAATATAAAACTTTGCAATGCCAATGCAAACCCGTTTCTTTTTAATATTTTTTTGAGCATCTTTAGATACATCTAAACTTTCTAATTGATCTTTATTAAGGAAAATAATATTGTTTTTGGTTAGTTCATTGACTTCCACGCCAGATTTCACACGTTGCGCCAAATAAGTAACTTCCATATCATTAAAATAACGTTCAATAATGTCTGATGTTAAAACCACTAACTTGTCACAATATTCTTTCTCTGTTAATCTTCTTAAGCTTTTGAAATCCATTGTTAATATGTAATAAGATGCAATATAGTCAATTAAATCATAGAATGTTCCAAAATCTGTGGCATCTTTATTTTCTTTTTTTGTACTTGATATATTTCCCATATATATATTGAATTAAAAAAAAAGAATAATGAAACATAAATTAGATAGAATATAATGAAATATTAAGTGTTTGTCAATTAAGGGGAAATAAAATAAAAATAAAATTGAATTCAATTTTTATTTTCTATTTGAAAGAAAACAACAATGATTATAACTGAAAAAAATAAGAGTAAAAAATTAGCCAGAACAAATGTTAATAAAACAGAATTATGGAAAATATTTGAAGAGGAAACAGGGAAACATAAAGAACAACCATTAGAATGTATGTATAGGGAATGTGGAGATAGAGAGAAGTGTGAAAGATGTGAAAGCATGTTGGCTTTTTCCGAAGAAGGCTTTTTGACATGTACAAATTCTAAATGTGGAATAATATATAAAGATATTGTAGATCATAGTGCAGAGTGGAGATATTATGGTGCGGATGATAATCAAAATTCGGATCCTACCCGATGTGGAATGCCAATTAATCCATTATTGGAAGAGTCTTCTTATGGATGCAAAGTATTATGTATGGGGCCGATGTCATACGAAATGCGAAAAATTAGACGATATACCGAGTGGCAATCCATGCCTTATAAAGAAAAATCCCAGTATGATGAATTTCAAATTATTATGACCTATGCACAAAATGCAGGAATGCCGAAAATAATTATAGATGATGCAATAAGGTATCATAAGAAGATTTCAGAATACAATATGACATTTCGTGGTGATAATCGTGATGGAATTATAGCTGGTTCTGTATATATTGCTTGTCGCATCAATAATTATCCTAGGACTGCTAAAGAGATAGCGCACATATTTCATTTAGATGTAACTAGTGCAACCAAAGGGTGTAAGAATGCGTTATCTATTATTAGCAATATTGAAAAAAACTTGGAAGAAAATGAAAAGACCAACTTTGGGACAACGACGCCGGAAGCATTCATAGAGCGTTTTTGTAGCAAGTTGAATATTAATAATGAACTAACCAAGCTCTGTCATTTTATTTCCATGAAAATAGAGAAAAAGGATATTATGCCAGAAAATACACCGCATTCAATTGCTGCTGGTATAGTGTATTTTATATCTCAATTATGTCAATTAAATATTAGCAAGAGAGAAATTAAGGCGGTTAGTGAAATAAGCGAAGTTACTATAAATAAATGTTATAAAAAATTAGAAAAAATCAAGGATGAATTAGTTCCTGCTACTATATTAAAAAAATATAATGCATAATTTCATAAAAATTTAATAAATTAAGAAATAGATTGTAAAAAATTATATATTCATAATATTATTAGTTTTATTGTTTCTTTTTTATTCATACTTTCTATTATATAATGGTGAAAATTTTTACAATGGTAAAAGATGAATTGGATATTGTTATTGACTGGGTGATATATCATGGACATATTTTTGGGTTTTCCAATCTTTATATTATAGACAATTATTCTAGTGATGGAACATATGAAGCACTTAAAAAAATGAAAGAAGAATTTAAAATAAATGTTATTCAACTTCCAGATTACAAAAAGAAAGGGCTTTATATGACTTTTTTTATGAGAAATATATGCAATAATGAGTTGGCATTTCCAATTGATATTGATGAATTTATAGTATGTTATAATAAAAATACGAATAAGATCAGTTGCAACAAAGAAACATTTTTTATGGAACTTTCACATTTGCCACGCGTTCCAGTATATAAGATGAATTATATACAAAGCAAAATATTGATACCAAATGGCTACAAAAGAGCCACGGTGGAATCAAAATATGGAAAATACGATGACCGAAAACAATTTGCCAAATCATTTTTTCATTCAACATTATTTAAAGGAATTATAGATCATGGAAACCATTATAGAACAACTAATTATTGCCTAAGTAATTTTTGTTTAGTGCATTTTCATACTAGAAATATTGAACAAATAAAACTGAAGGTTCATAACAATGTTTCTGGATTAGGACATGATCCATCTGATATTAACAAACTAAGACAAATATTGATTGAAAGCCCTGTCACAGAAGGCCATCACCATATTTCAAAACAGATAGAAATATTAGAAGGAAACTTCAATATAACCAAGGATAAATATGAAGATAATTTCATTTCTTTAGCCCCATTAAATTCTTTGATAGATAGTCTAATATAATTCAGTCAAATGTAAAATATAAAATATATGTTATTTTATATTTTATATAAATGGCGTTAAAAAGAATAGAAATTGTAGTTGCCCGTTATAATGAAGATTTAGCTTGGACCAACGAAACTCCTTTTAATAGGTTTAAATACACTGTTTATAATAAAGGAGTGAATGACTCGTTTGAAAAGAAAAATGTCACAAAAATAATTCCATTAGAAAATGTAGGAAGATGCGATCACACCTATTTATATCATATTGTTCATAATTTTGGTAACTTAGCACCAATCACCGTTTTTTTCCCTGGTTCAATAAATAATCCAGCCAAAAAAAAGTCAGCTATTAGGATTTTGAATGCAATTTTATTGCATAGAAGAGCTATTTTTCTAGGAACTAGAACATATAATTTAAGATCTCATTTTAATAGTTTCAAATTAGATGAATGGCAATGTACTGACCCTAAAAATGCCGCTTTAAATTCTGAAAAGAAACTTCTTCCTGCTATTATTCGTCCATATGGTGCATGGTATAAATTTCATTTTGGCAATATAATTGTAAAAAATTGGTGCATTCATGGTATATTTTCAATACATAAGATGGATATAATTAAACATCGCATAGAAAGATATCAAAGATTATTGGCGGGGGTAGAACGACATTCTAATCCAGAAGTCGGACATTATATTGAAAGAAGTTGGGCGGCCATATTTCACCCTCTTTTATTTACAAAAGTAATATGATAAAAATATACCTAAACTATTATCTTACTCTAGAGAGAAATGCTTAATCATTTTATTCAAATTATCATCAATTCGCTTGTTTAATTTAATCAATTCTTCTAATGTTTTGTTTGATCCAATTGAATCATCATTCATGTTGTCTAATTTGTAATAAAGAGAAACATTTTCAGTTTTGCAATTAAATTCATGAGGTTCCAATACACAAGCGACCTTTTGTTGTTCTTGAAAATCAGGTGTCCAATAATTTCGCCTCCACATTTTTCCAATTATTTTATCATTATCCTTATTCATAATGCGAATCGCTGATCTATAAAACATCTATAATAATTATTTTAGAGTGTTCTGTTTAAGTATTTTGTTAAATGTATTTTATCTATTTAGCAAAATGTTAAGTCAAAACCAAATAAATGTAAGTAAAAAATAAAAGTTTAAAAACAAAAAATTAAAACTAATCAAATAAAAATGGCGGAAACGCAACAAGTACCAAAACGTGTATTTATTGTTCCTTATAGAAATCGCATACAACATAAGTTTTTTTTCAGTAAGTACATGAGTTTTATTTTAGAAGACCACGATGATTATGAGATCTATTTTTCACATCAATGCGACGCTCGTACATTTAACCGAGGTGCAGTCAGAAATATTGGGTTTCTAGCTATTAAAGAAAAATATCCAAATGACTATAAGGACATTACATTTATTTTTAATGATGTGGATACTATTCCATTTAATAAGATTTTTGATTATCAGACAGTCCCAGGTGTTCTTAAGCATTATTATGGTTACAAGTATGCTTTAGGTGGAATAGTGGTTGTAAAAGGACACGATTTTGAAAAACTGAATGGTTATCCATGTTATTGGGGCTGGGGAATGGAAGATAATGCATTACAAAAACGTTGCGATCGCCTAGGTTTAAAGATTGATCGCAGTGTATTTTATAATATTGGTAGTCCAGAAATGTTACAATTGTTTGACGGAATATCGCGTATTATTAGTAAGAAAGATCCTTGGCGTAGCACTCATGACAATGGTTTAGATGGGTTATCTACTATTACAAAATTGAAGTATTCTATTGATAAGCAATCTGATAATCCAAATGACAATGTATTTACTGTTTTGAATGACCGCATATTTGTAATTAATATTTATACATTCTTAACCCATGTGAGATTTGAGGCAGATCAATTTTATAGTTATGACTTGAGAGAACCTAAACGACAGATCATTAATCCTCATTTCATACAGGAAACCCGTAAAATGGTTTCTACAACGGATGATTGGACAAATATACCGTATTATCCAACTAGTAGAGAGAAACGTGAAATGGAGATAAAAGAAATTATTTCTCAAGGAAAACCAGTTCCAGAGCCTCTTATGCAGCAATTGGAGAGGGATCAAATAAATGAAATGAAAAATGATGTATATAATAATTTTAATACGGATCATATTAAAACACGTGAGATTGTATATGATGATAAAGTTTGCAATAACACTGAAATGCCAATGGAAGAAGAATGCAATCCAGATGAATGTGATAACAATAATATACCGATAAACTCAAATATCTACCATAATCATTATCAGCAATTTATGTCAAATATAAAACAACAATACCCACAGCATTATAATCAACAACGTCATTATAATCAGCATCATAATCAGCATCATAATCAGCATCATAATCAGCATCATTATAATCAACAAAATCATGTACCTCCACATAGATATTCGCCAGAATATGCTAACTATATTGGTCAGCAACCTAGGGCTCAAGCAAGTGCCCGCATTCGTTTAGGGGGTGTTTATTAAGGTTTAACCCATACATAAACAATTTCACTATGATCATTTTGCCTCTTGCTTTTTTTATATGGAAAACTTTCATGCGCGTCACCGAATAAATCTACCAGAACATTCTCATATACTTCCTTGCAAACATTAATAATAAAATGACCATTTCTCTCTAACCCATCATATACCTTCTTGAAAATAGGGCGATAAAACAATTCATCCATTTCTTTTTTACTTTTATACAACGGGTTATCCTGATATTTTTCTATAAAATAGTAAGGAGGTGACGTGAATACAAGATCATATTTTAATTTTGAATAATCTACCGCAAGTGCATCTTGGAAAAACATATCTACTGTTGTATCTGAATGCTGTTTGAGATATTCAATCATATTTGCATAAGGTTGTTTTAAGTTTGAATTAATCTCAACCCCAATATAGTTCTTAATTTTAAGTGCAGCGCATGCAACCAAAGATCCACCCCAACCCGCACAAAAATTGAGAACAGATTTGGGTTTATACTTCGCATATATTTCCATACAAACAAGAGGTCTCATAATATTGATTGCGCTTATGCATATATTATATACTTCTTTAAGAACAGTGTATTCTGTTTTGGTTTTATTTTTATTTTTTACATCTTGATAATATTTCAGCATATTTGTAATAAATTTCTTTTTTTTGAATTCTTCTAAATTGGTAATAAAATCGTAAAAGCTGCAATCATATTTTCCTTTTGTCTCTAAACGTTGGCAAAATGAAAAGTAATCTACAATATTATTTCCTATACGTGATCTTGGAGATAAAGAATGGGCATTTGGACCTATATCTATTAATTTAATCATTTCATCATTCACCATTTCCATTGTAATTGGTTTTATTTGAAATGCTATTTCTCTCTTTTCATCAAATGTAAATGTGTTTTCTTTCATGGATTTATTATGTTTTGAGAGAAAATAAACATTAAAAAAAATTTTAATATAAATACAATATTTCTTAATTATAATAAATGAATAGTGTAGAAAAATTAGAAAGCATTCGCGACATCAAACATGCACTCTATATCAATTTGGAGACTAGAACAGATAGGAAAGAACACGTAGAAAAACAGTTGAAATTAATTGGCGTAAAAGCAGAAAGGTTCAATGCTATAAAACTAGCCAATGGTGCAATCGGGTGTAGTATGAGCCATCTAAAATGTATTGAAATGGCTAAGGCTAACGGTTGGCCACATCTTTTTTTGGTAGAAGACGACATTACTTTTACAAAACCATCGGTTTTTACCAAGCAGCTGAATAAGTTTTTGAAAAATCATAAGGATTTTGATATGTGTTTGTTAGCAGGGAATAATATTCCGCCTTATGAAAAAATAGATGATAGTTGTATTCAGGTACATAGTTGCCAAACAACAACTGGATACATTATTCAAAGTCATTATTATGATACTTTAATTAATAATTATCGCGAAGGGATTAAAAAACTAATGGCAGACCCATTAAATAAAACATCCTATGCGATAGATAGATATTGGTTTCAACTGCAAAAGACTGACAAATGGTATTTGATTACTCCTTTAACGGTGATTCAGAGAGAAGATTATAGTGATATAGAACAAAGACAAACGAATTATTCACATTTACTAACGGATATGGACAAAGAATGGTTTTTCAAGCGTCAGCAGCAAATGAAACAAATGAATATGATGCATTTTTCTAAGTAACTCATCATGAATGCAATATAACAATTTTATTGAAAATATTGGTATATTGATAGTATATTTATCGTGTTATTTTTTCATATAGTTCTTTATATTTCGTTTCTTCAATGTCTTTAAAATAATCACTTGTTTTGATATTCATCATATTTGTTTTGAAATGATCGCTCAAATTGTATCCGATCGCATAATCTTCTAGATATTCTTTTTCTATTTCTTCGCTTTTATTGATCAAGTTGGAAACAGCACTCTTAGAGAGAAAATAAAATCTTCCGCTGCAATATTTTGTTTGTAGAATTGGTATTTCCTTAGGTAACTCTGGATGGATTCTATGATATTGAGATAAGTAAGGCTGTTTGACATCCACTATGAAGCCGCCATAATGAACAGTAGGTTGCGTAGTCAATAATAAATTTTTCAGAGTAGTTAAGAAGGATGGTTTTAACAAAATTTGATCGTCATCTGTTTTAAAAATATATTTGAAATTAATATTTTTATAAACATCATTGTATGCCTTGATTACTTTTTTAGGTAAAGAATTATAGTCATCCAATGTTTTAACAGTTAAAATATGATTTACATTATCAAAAATGCAATCAGGTTCTAGATCTTCTTCTGCAACTACATGATAATATTGAATAGATGGACTAATTTCTTTTAACCAAGTCATTTTTTGTAAATATGCCTTTTTGTCATATTGTTTGCAATTCATAATAAGAAGAATAATATCCTTTTCAATCATAATAAATATTAATTTGCGATTTATCTTTAAATATAAAAACAAATATAAATATTATAATGTTTTAAACATATATGAAAAATATTATAATCATAACTTCTATCATTGATATTCCAAAACAACCGTCTGACAAGTCATTTAAGAGCATTGATTATCCAAAAGATACACGTTCTATTTACACAAGAGAAGAAAGATTTCAACAAACCCAACGTACAATTGAGAATGTGAAAAGAAATATACCTGATGTGAAAATATTATTAGTAGAATGTAGTCAATTGACAGATGAAGAGAGAAAATTCTTAGAAACAGAATGTCAATGGACAATCAATTTGATTGACAACGCTGACCTTAGAGAGAATATTTACAGTCAATCAAAATCATTGGGTGAAGGAACTATGATGATTGTTGCACTAGAGTTTTTATTAAAAAATAATATAGAGTTTGATAATTTATTCAAAATAACGGGACGCTATTGGTTAAATAAAAATTTTGTTTATACGAATTTTGAAAATGATGAATTAATATTTAATAATGATCATAACGTGAGCATTAAAATCAGAAGAAATGATGGGTTTCATTCTCTATCCAATCTAAGACAAGTAGTAACTGCATTTTATAAAATAACAAAACCATCCTCTTCACAATTGTTACAATTTTTATTAGATAATATAGATCAAATGAAATTAGGAATCCAATATGAAAAACTAATAGGTTATTTTTTGCATTTATTTAAGAAGGTGAATAAGATAACTTATAAAAAATGTGTTGGAGTGAGCGGGTACATTGCAATTGACGGACATTTATTGGATAAATAGAATTATATTAGTTAAACAAATTTGTATTAAATTTGATTTTTAAAAAAAACATATCCAATTCTTATAATGAAAGCTATATTTTTTTCTAAGAATGCGCACTCAAAAAATTTGAATTTTATAAAAAAATGTAAAAAAATAGAGTTCAAAATCTATGAAAATATTAAGTCATGCAATAATTATGAAAATGTTGATTTTGTATATAGCATAAGTCAAACAAAAAAAATAGTGCGATTTCCGAAAACCAAATTTATTTTTGGGCCTCAGTTTAGTGTATTTCCAGATAATAATAATTGTGAAATATCATATATAAAGCCCCCAAATGGTGTTTATAATGCTCTATGTGATTGGGTGATAAATTCTTGGAAGGATGATCCAGTTACAAATGGTTTGAACTTTGTGAAACTTCCCTTTGGTGTTGATACTGAAATTTTTGATGAAGTTAAACCGATTGCCCAGAGAGAAAAAGTATTTATTTATTTTAAACAGCGCGATCCAGTTGAATTAGAATTTATTGAAAATGAATTGACAAAAATGGGAATTTCTTACACTATATTCAACTATAATAAAAAGTATGAAGAAAAAGATTATATTGATTATTTACACGAAAGTAAATATGGCATTTGGGTTGGAAGACATGAAAGTCAAGGATTTGCATTACAAGAGGCATTGTCGTGCAATGTGCCTTTGCTAGTATGGGATGTTCGTTATATGACACAGGAATACATGAATACACATATTCATAAAGATTATCCAGCAACATCTATCCCTTATTGGGATCCAAAATGTGGTGAGTTTTTTCATGACCAATGCGATTTTATGCAGACATTTACTAAATTTTTGCAAAAAATAGAAACTTATAAACCAAGGGAATTCATTGTTGAAAATTTGAGTATAGATGCATGTGAAAATAGAATTATAGATTTTGTAAAAAACATGAAAATATAATAATTTTTATTATGTATAATAATGGCATTTCCATATATACCCAAAGAATTAGTAAATATTGTATTGGAGTTTGATGGGCGAATAAAATACAGGAAAGGCGAATATATAAATATAATTCATAAATATGATCCAAGATACGAGATTATTGAATCTCTTATAAATAAGAAAAAGAAGATAATGAAAATGATAGAAATGTCTGGTGATGGTAAAGGGTTTTATTTTGAGTTTAATTTTGATATGCACGATGATGTTGGTTTATGTTATGATTATAATTTTTCTTGGCACGACACATTTGAGATTTGCTATTATGATTTCCGTACTGGATGGGATCAAATGCGAACTGTTATTTCATAAAAAGAAGGATAGTATATTACTAAAAATAAGGATTTAAATAAATCCTATGAATTTCAATATATGTCTATCACTTTTTCTAGTTGCTTCTATATTATAAAATCAAAATTTAGCCCAAATACTTATATTGAATGGATGAGTCATTTTCTCTCTATTGTCAATCATTTCAACCTTGTTATTTATACGGATGAAGCAAGTAGCAAGTATATTCCTGTTACAACCAATCCCCGTATCAAAATAATAATCAAACCATTAGAGAATTTTTATAATTATAAATATAAAGATTATTGGATTGCAAATCATGAAAAGAATATCTTATTAAAAGATGCAGTTAATTGGGAAGTCAATATGCTTTGGAGTGAAAAAACATCATTTGTGGAAGAAACATTCAGTAATAAGTATTTTAATACAGAATTTTATGGATGGTGTGACATTGGTTATTTCCGTAATCGTGAAAAGGATACACATACTGACCATCTAGGAAACTGGGCAAATGAAGATAGGGTCGCAACGCTAGATAAGAAGAAGATTTATTATGCATGTATTAATAATGATGATAAAATTATGGAACTACTTAGCAAAATAGTAAATAATAAAAATAAAATGGGGCTTCCTGTACAACCCATACCTGATTTTCAAAATTCTGTGGCTGGCGGTTTTTTTATTATACATAAAAATAAAGTAGAGTGGTGGAAAAATGAGTATGATGATAAACTACGTACTTATTTTAAAAATGGCTACCTTGTGAAAGATGACCAGATAATATTGATTGATTATATTTTAACGAAGGGAAATGAAAAGAAGTTTTGTTTATTGAAAGAGAATGATGAAAAATATGACAATTGGTTTTTATTTCAGCGGTTTTTGTCATAATTTTTTACACCCTTAAAGATTTATAAAGCATCCCTAATTATTTCATATATATTATTAATCAATATAAATACATAGAATATATATTATTATGGACGGTAATTCATCGTATATTAAAACCGATAATAATATTTTTATAAATGAACAAAATATAGTATGGGTGCAACAAATGAACGATTGTTTAACTGTTGGTACTATAAAAACTGGTTCTCTTTTTAATGCATATCAAATATGTAAATTAAAAAATCCAGATGGTTATAATAAACTTTATCATAAAATTAAACATAATGAAAATGATACAAAATAAAAAGAAATATTATAACTTAAAAGTAAATATAATATTTCAGTTATAAAAATGATTAGTATTTTAATGCCAATTTACAATGGTATAAAATATATTGACGATTCTGTTAGATCTGTCATGGCGCAAAAGTATAAAAAATGGGAGCTTATTATTGGAATCAATGGACATTATGATCAATCAGGGGTTTATAAGATGGCAAAATTGTATGAAAATGAAAAAATAAAAGTAGTTGATCTCCATCCAATCAAGGGTAAATCCAATGCGCTAAATGAAATGTTGAAAATGGCAAAGTATGATCATATTGCTATTTTAGATGTAGATGATATTTGGCTGGAAGATAAATTAGAAACACAAATACCCTTTATCAAAAAATATGATGTTGTCGGAACAAAGTGCGTTTATTTTCAAGAGAAAAATGGTGAGCCTGCTATTCCTATTGGTGACATTACATCCTTTGATTTCAAACAATTCAACCCGATTATTAATTCAAGTGTTATTGTTAAGAAGAATTTGTGTTGCTGGGATGAAAATGGTATTGAAGATTACACGCTATGGTTAAAATTAAAAATTGAAGGAAAAACATTTTACAATTGCCCGGAAATAATGGTAAAACATAGAATTCATAGTGAATCGGCTTTTAATGCAAAAGGAAATAGTGCGATGGCGAAAGATTTGGTCTTAAATAGTAAATAATTATTATATTATAGAAATATTATAATTTACACCCTTGAAGATTTAAAACCGCACCTTTCGGTGAAATAAAAAATCAAAAAGGTTTGCTCATCACATAGCAAACCTTGTTAATTTTTAGTGGGATTTGTCCCATTTTAAATCTTCAAGGGTGTAAATATTTAATGGTTTAATTTATGCAGAACAGCAAGTATAACTTTTTCCTGCCAACGGTGAACCAACACATCCGATTCCTTCCTGATATGTACACACACTATCTGTAAAATAATAATTATTTGTGCCTAATACATTAGCACAATAATTACACATCCAAGCACAACCTGTTCCCGCGCTTACGGAGAATGTTATGCATCTATTAGCAACATCATTTGATTTATGAAGTAAATGTTTATTTGAATATACAAGTGAAAACATAGATAATGAAAAAAATGTGCTAAATATTTTCATTTATATAGTATAATATTTTTTATATTCTTTTGATGAATTTAGCTAACTAATTATAAAATTTATAAATTTTATAATTATTTTACACCTTTATTTTTTTCCAAGAAGAAGGGAATAAATCTTTGGTATTTTTCCCTACTGCCTTTTCACCAAACCACAAAGAAGGGTAACATACTATTTTTTCAGGGTTTTCATTAAAATAGGCTCCCCACCAACTGAATGAACTGTTAGCAATAATGTTGTGTTTACACACAGACATGATCAACATTTGTTGCCAATCATCTAATGTATGTTTTCCTCTTAAAAAATTCAAAGTAGGAAATTTCTGTTTTAATTCATTGACCTTCTCCATGACATCTTCATAATCATCATCTTCACAAAAAAAGAGAATATTAGAAATACTTTCGTCGCAGTTCATAATATATCTAATTGCTTTTTCATAATATTGTATAGACATAATTGGATGAAAATCAGTCAGTTTTTTGTAATCACCCATACGAAAATGAAGGGATGACGTGGTTTTGTAAAAATCACACGACAATCCAGCGAATTCACACGCCTCGTCTTTTTTTGAAACCAAATTCATGATTTTGCATATCATAGAAAAGCTTTTCTCAAAATATTTGTAGCTTTGAAAATATCCGAATAAAATAATGTCGTCTCCTTTATGAGGTTCAATAATTATTTCATTGAATTCAAATCCTCGCTCGCGAAGTGTAACCATATCGTCAGGAAGTTCTTTTAACAAGAAAGGTTTAAACCTATCTAGAAATGATTTCCAATAGGTATGTCTAAGCGTTGTGTTCGGCCCGCCTCCAAGGTTTTCCACATTGTGAAATTTAAACTGCATTTTATGTTTAATTGCATAATGGATAGTCGTGAAAATCTGGAATAGTTGATTTCCTAATCCTCCCATTAAATAGCAAGTGATCATCCTTTTAATAAATGCAGACGTTCGTTTTAAATTTTTTTCATATAATATGTAAAAATAGTATATTCTTATATATCAAATAGATGGTGACCTTTTGGACTAACTCGCAGTCATTATATCCTTGAGTAGTTTTTAAAAATCTTCAATAATTTCAAATGCGTTTTCACTATTTGATTTATTTGCCAATGCATAATCGCTCACACGACGTTCGAAGAAGGATGTTTTGCCTTCGAGTGAAATGAGCTCCATCCAGGCAAATGGGTTAGGCACATCATATATTTTTTTATATCCCAGCTGCAAAACCAAGCGATCCGCGACAAACTTAATATATTGTGTCATTAATTCAGCATTCATCCCAATCAAACGGCATGGCAATGCATCACAAATAAATTCGGTTTCTATATCTACAGCCTCTTTAATAATTTCATAGATTCTCTCTTTGGCCAACTTCTTCATAAGCTTACTATACAAGAGAATTGCAAATTCACAATGCAATGCTTCGTCTCGCGATATTAGTTCATTTGAAAAACACAAACCAGGCATCAATCCACGTTTTTTAAGCCAAAATATACTACAAAAGGCGCCGCTGAAAAAGATACCCTCCACACATGCAAACGCAACAAGACGCGTGGCAAAACTACTGCGGTTGTCATGTATCCATTTTTGTGCCCAATCAGACTTCTTTTTAATACATGGATAATGCGTAATAGCGTTGAATAATTTATCCTTTTCTTGAGCATCTTTTATATAGGTTTCAATCAAAAGAGAATAAGTCTCAGAATGGATATTTTCGATTGCTATTTGAAATCCATAAAATGCTCTTGCTTCGGATATCTGGACATCATTCATAAACCTTGATGCCAAATTCTCCAACACAATGCCATCACTTGCTGCAAAAAAAGCTAAAATCATAGATATAAAATATTTTTCCTCATCAGTTAAGGTTTCCCAATGAGTCAAATCTTTGGTTAAATCCATCTCTTCTGCTCTCCAAAAACAATCTATTTGTTTTTTATACATTTCCCATATGTCATTGTGTTTAATTGGAAACATTACAAATCTATTATCGTCAGGGACAAGTAAAGGCTCATTCGTATTTTTGGACATCCTAAATAATATATATAGAATATTTTAAATTTTTTTACAAAATATAAAATAACAACTATTAATAAGAATGAACATAGTACCTGTTCGCATTTTAAATTTAGAAGAGCAAGACAATCGCTTGCTAGAAATAGAAGAAGTTATTAATGCAAAAAGAAATATGTTGATCCAAAAACAGAAAAAAATCAAGAAAATGGAAAAACAAAACGCATTTCTAGAATATGTGAAAAATGATTACAATAAATATTATGAATATATAGTTCAACAAAAGAGAGAAGAAATGAAGGCACTGGAATTATTAAATCATTATATTGATGATTTAACACGTTCTGGACGTTTAAACGGACACAATATGAAAGATGCCAAACATGAACAAAAAAGAATTCTTAGTGAAATGAACAAAATTAGACACGGCTTAGACAAGATTATTTCCGATACAACTACTATTGAAACAAAACTGAAAGAAAAAAATATTATCTAATTAAAATATATAATTTATGTCAGATAATAATTCATTTTTAGAAGAATTCCAAAAAAGTTTAAACAGATTGAGTGATCTTCAAAGAATTGTTACACAAAATGTAGAAAATAGAAAACAATTTTCCAAGAGCGTTTTGGATGGTCTTCAAGCTATAAATGAGAAGATAAAAACACTTGCTACAAAAATATCCAACATGAAAAACGAATTAACTAATATGCAAAAGCAAATTCAAACAAATGAATTAAACATTACTAATAAGGATAACAATATTCAGCGTTTGCAATCTCAATTAGAACGTATGCCCGCCGAGCGCGAAGAATTGCAAAGACAATTACAAGAAACAACCCAGAAATATCAGGCCGAGGCACAGGCCATGCAGGGTAAAATAGACCAAATGGAGGCGCAAATGAGAGCTTTAGAAACGCAGACAAATCAACGATTAGAACGCATTAATTATTTGACCGAGGAAATCAATCAGCTTAAGGCAGCAGCAGCTCAAAGTGGCGCGGATAAAGCAGCACAGGCGGAAGCCATTGAGAGAATGACGCAAGAAAAGGCAGCGGCTTTAGAACAACAAAGACAGCAAAACGAGGCTGCTTTAGCTGAGCTTCAAAATCAGATCGCACAATTGAAACAGCAAATTGAAGCAAATGACGCGAAGCTTGTTGAAGTGGAGGCGCGTTTAAATCAAGAAATTCAGAATTTGAATGGGCAAATTGCTGCGATTACTCAAGAGAGAGACCAAGCGTTAGAGAGAATAGCTGCCTTTGAAGCCGAAATAAATACATTGAAGGCGCAAAACGAAGATTTAATAGGCCGTATAGTTGCTGCCACACAGGTAATTAATGAAGCGATGGACACTCTTAATCAATTGAATGATGCTGCGCAATCCCAAGATTTAGAAGCAGTTAATGCTCTTTTTCGTGAAATGGAACAGAACATTGAAAACATATCTAGTAGCATACAAGGGCAAAATGTAGCAATTCAACAGCCAGCTCAGGCTCCTGTTCAAGAACCAACTTTGATACCTAAAGATCAAATGGTGAATATTGCTGCGGATACACAAATGTTATATGGCGAACTTTTGAATAAATTGAATGAGAAGAAACGACAAGTGAGGGATCCTAATTCAAAATACAATAAGGCTTTAGATGAATTAAAGAATATCGCGGATGCTTCACTCATTGAAAATATATTAAGAACAAATGGTATTATAGTTAAAAACAATAATATTTCGGGAGGAAAATATCGACGAAGAACAAAGTATAGTGGAAAAACGAAAAAGAGAAACCAAAAAGGTGGTTATATTTATAGTTCTAGCAGTAGTCAAAAGAGACGTGTCGGTTTAACAAGTGATTCATGGAATACCACAAAGAAGAGCAGCAGGAGTTCAAAATCCAGCACACCAAAATCATCCTCTTTGTATAGCCGCAGAGAGAAAGGAAAGGGAAGAGGACGTGTGACAAAACGCAGCAGAAAATAAATAATGTAAATATGTTGTTTTAATGATTTAATAATAGTTTTATGTATTAGATCATCATGGATAATAATGTAAAAAATTTCGCTATTTTTGGAGAAAGATGTAGTGGCTCTAATTTTTTAGAGGAGGCCATTACTAATAATTTTTACCTGCCTTTAACGAATGAATATGGGAATAAACATTTTTTTTGTTTTCATGATTTTAGTAAAAAGAATACAAAAAATACTTTGTTTATAGGCATCATTCGTCATCCTATTTATTGGTTGAATAGTTTTTTTTCTAATCCATGGCATGTTCCTAGTAAAAATCACGAATTAATGGGGTTTTTGTTCAATGAATTTTATTCTATTCGTGATGAGAAGAAAACAGCAAACACCATGTATTCTTTTATATCCAATGGCTATAGCGAAACAAATGAAATTAATCGGCTGGATTTGAATTATAAAACCGGTGGAAAATATAAAAATATATTCGAGTTAAGAAAATTAAAAAATGACTTTTTGATGACATTGATGCCCCAAAAAGTAGAAAATTATATACTAATCAACTATGAAGACTTGCTTTATAATTATGAAAATACATTGGATATTTTAAAAAATAAATTTCGTTTAGTTCAGAGAGAACCCATATATAAAAAAATTACCTATTATAAAAAAACCACAAAATCTTATAAAGGAGTGAAAAAGATATCTTTTACTCCAGAACAAGTAAAAATGATTTGGGAACATTTAGACATGCATCAAGAAAATAGTTTAGGATATTATATAGGAGACAATAATAATTATTTCAAAAATAAATATGAAAAAACAGATACGACTGAAAAAATATAAAAATTTATTTTGACAATTCAATTTTTTTAAACTCTATATATATATAAAATATGAAAGGTAAAAATGGCGGAATGAAAAATCTACTATCTAGTGGTTTATTACTGAATATAGTCGCAGTTATGGCATTTTTGACATTTATTGGTTACATACTAGTTGGTGAAATAAGACCTTTAATATTATTTATATTGCTTGCAGGTCTGCTTTATAGATTTACATATAATATGATTATTATTTTAGGTATTCCCACAGCAGTTGCAGGAATCTTTTATGCTTTAAAATTTAGTCCTGGATTTAGAGAAGGAATGGAAAATGAGGATAAGACCACTACTACTACTAAAGAAGATAAAAAAACAAATGGTTCGGCTACTACGAAACAAGAAAAACGGGCTGAAGTTAGGAAAACAATGAAGAGTGGGAATGGAACTTTAGATATGACCAAATTAGATGTATCTGGCAATAATGATGAATCTTTTGAGGTTGGACGTTCTAGAAAGGGTCAGTATAACATTGATTATGCTTCAACAGTAGAGGATGCTTATGATGAACTCAATAATATTCTCGGTAGTGATGGTATTAAGCGTCTGACGGATGATACTCAAAAACTTATGAATCAGCAATTGAAACTCGCGGAGGCGATGAAGAGCATGACACCTATTGTCCAGAATATAGCGCCGATGGTAGAGAACTTGAAAGGAATGATGGGTTCTATGAATAATGCAAAACAAGGCACAGGAGGTTTAATGGAGATGCTTTCGTCTATGTCAAAAAACCCCAAAGGACCTGCACCATAATTTTATTTTATAATGTAATATTATACAATAAAATGAAAAAATGCCCACCTGGTGTTATTTGTATTGCTAATTTATCTATGTTATTTATTTTATTAGTAGTATTCATTATCATTTATATGATAACTGTTTCCATCTCTCGTCAAAATATTGAGACCAAAGAAAAGATCATTGTTAATAATGTAGAGAGAAACAATAATAATGGATGGGGGTCGTTTTTTAATAATTGGATACCCAGTTGGCCTTATAGTAATTTGCCTAGCGATCCTTTATTAAACCCATATGCACCACCTTTAAGGGATGAACGATATTTTATTCCTGGGGGTACTTTTATTCCTACTGGGGCGGTTCCGATCAATGTTTCCACGAATATAGGCGCAGTAGATACCACTTATAGACAGCTTGGCATCATTACTGCGACAAATACGAATGGAAAAATATTACCATTAATGGGACGTCCTTTATTTACCAATCGCGATAAATGGCAATATTATACGATGAATGACAGCCATAATAGTGTGAAATTGCCAGTTTCCAGGAATGGGCGTAGTTGCACAAATGAATATGGATGCGATCGTTTATTTAATGGCGATACCATTTATATAGATGGAATCAATGAAGTTTATAGAGTGACAATGTATGACAACGATACAATAAAATATTTACCATTTGTTTAAGTATTTTAATTTAATTTTATTTTACACCATTGAAGATTTAAAACCGCACCTTTTAAAGAGACAACGGATTATAATTTTGTTTTTGACGTTTATATTCTATCCATAATCTTTCTTTTTCTAATTCTTCCAGCCTTTGTTGCTCTTTGATTTTATTATGTTCGTCTAATTTTCTATTATTAAGTTCTTGTAATAATCTGTTATTTTCAATTTCAAATTCAGTTTGTTTATTATCTTTTCTTTTTATTAATTCTTTTAATTTTTTATTGTCATTTAATGTATCAAAATAAGCAGTTTGTATATTTTCTATTTTTTTTTCAAGTTCTACTATATTTTTTTGTTGTTGTTTTGTTTTTGTTATGTATGTATCAAGTTGTGCTTTAATGTCTAAATTATTGTCTTGTGGATTTTCAACAATTTCTTTTACTTCTTGCTTTATTCTTTTAATCGTATCTATTACCATTACCCAATATTTTTTATAAACCTGGTCATGACATCCTCTATCACTTTTGTCAGCACCAATTAACCTAATGTGTTCTTCAACCGATCCTGATTCATGCAGCCCATTTCTTTTAATATTATCAATTTTTTCTAATGATATTTGTAATATTAATGCTCTAATAATAGTAATTAAATAACTTGGAACTGGAATATTGTCATTAATAGAAAGAATATTTTTTTTCTCTCCTCCTGAACCATCCCATTTTAATGATGTTTTTTCTGATATATTAACATTACCATTTACATCTATCTGAAAATAATATTTAGTATAACTTCTACAACCTACATTTGAAATATAGTCATCACTCTGTGGACATGTTTCAATGTCTAATACAAATTCACTCATAATAGTATATATTATAAATAAAACTTTAAATGTATTTATAATATATTTTAAGGTGCGGTTTTAAATCTTCAAGGGTGTAAAATAAATAAAATAAATAAAATAAATAAAATAAAATAAATCCTTACAGATTTTTATCAATAGTTACTTCCCGTGCGATCCTCCGAATAATCTTTTCATTATGCTGCGGCTCATTGTCTCCCTTTCCGCCAAGCACCTCAACAACTAATTTATTGTATTGATCGCAATACTTTGAATGACTTTTAACACAATCCGGATGTTTTTCTTTAAACACATTTAACATTTTCGCATTCTTATGCATG
>Ga0194118_10001540_pt1 | contig 32411 bp, 26 predicted proteins | sample TA2MahsurfametaG_2_FD_148662 | JGI IMG/M metagenome (GOLD analysis project Ga0194118, IMG submission 148662) | Freshwater microbial communities from Lake Tanganyika, Tanzania - TA2015013 Mahale N5 surface | ecosystem: Environmental > Aquatic > Freshwater > Lake | place: Tanzania: Lake...
CGCCCCAACGCGCCCCGAAACACATCAACGAGCTCATTCATCCTAAATTCGCAATCCGGGTTGCCAATATTCACTGGACCAACGTCATTCACACCCGTTTTCGGCGCTCCCATAAACGCCACCAATCCCCTCACTGTATCATCCACGTAGCAAAACGACCGCGTCTGCGTTCCATCTCCGTAAATCATTATCGGCTCACCACGCTTGATTTGACGAATAAAGTTGGTGATGATGACCCGCCCGTCGTCGAGGTCCATCCGCGGACCATACGTATTGAACAACCGCGCGACTTTCAACTCTAAATCCGGGAAACGTTTCTGATATTCATAGACCAACGTCTCCGCAACGCGCTTCCCTTCGTCATAACAAGAACGTTCACCCACGGTATTCACGTTACCATAATAGGTCTCGGGTTGTGGATGGACAAGGGGGTCGCCGTAGACCTCGCTCGTAGACGTAAACAGCATTTTACAGTTATATAAAACACAGTAATCAAGCACACGTTGGGTGCCGTTGATAGATGTCAAGAGGGTCTCCATCGGGTATTTTTTATATTTTTCAGGCGACGCGATGGACGCGAGATGGTAGATTTCGTCGATACGTTCTTCCCCGAACAATGTGGGGTCAATCGGTTTCGTGATATCGCATTCAATGAATCGAAATCGAGACGAGACGGCACCGCCTTCCAAGGAGTATATCTCTCCTAAATTGTCGAGATGTCCCGTGATAAGATTATCGACGCATATCACGTGGTTATTGGGAGATTGCGAGAGAAGGTGGATACATAGATTGGAACCGATAAAACCGGCTCCGCCAGTCACGAGAATCGTTTTTCGCGGTGTCGCCGCCCCCACCGTTGCTGTCGCCGTCGTCGCTTTCACAGTCATCACCGCCCCGTATTTACATAACGTATTTATTATCTAAATAGTGTATAACCAATATGGATACGCTCGCAGGCCCAAATGACCTGGTCCCATCGTTTAAGATATTCTCAATGCTGATTATGATTACAATTGTCATCAAAATGATATTTCAGTATAGTTATAATGAAAATGCCGCGCCCTCATTTAGCGATGTGAATAGTATTACAGATGTATCTCTCATCAAAGATGAAATCAAAAAGAAGGACTCGTCGGATATGAAAAAACAAGTGACTGTATACTTCAAATCGTATATTTTTTATTACCTCACCCTTCTCTGGACCGTATGCTTGATAATTACAATTATATCCATTACTTTGAATAAATATGACGCAAATAAACCGGGCTGTATCGGGAAGATGAGTATGATAAACCTTGTCCCGATTACGATGTTTATGGGGTTATTAGGTTGGATTATTTATCAGAATACGGTATACTATAATAAAATCAACTCGGGACACGTAGCGGAGACCTATGTGACATTTGACACCGCAGTCAATATACTCTTATTGGTCCAAGCTGGCATTATGTATGCGTATATCAATCAACAGATGCTATGTTCATCGGAGATGGGACAGTATAGCGAGGCAATGTCGAAATATGGACCGTATATCGCTGCGTTTGTGGCACTTCTGGCGGGAGGGTGTATGGTGCTCAATGAAATTATATTGCGGTTCTTTACGACGGACGGTTGATTTTTGTCATCACTCCATCACCTTAACGGCGATTGCGTGATGACAAAACCTTACAAATGGTTTATGACTTTTATGGCGATGGAACAAACGTAAACAAGAACCCGAACCGGAACTTGAAGCGAATTTTATGATTTCGCAATCGCCGTCCAGGCGATGGAGAAATCGTAAAATTCTTAGATGAACTTAAACGTCAACCCGCACTCCGTCTCATTTTCCCAAACACCAGATATTTTAATAATAAAGTGTTGAAATTGAGGTTTATCGCTAGGGGACATATCGTGTTTCCACACACTAATAATCCCTGTCTGTAGTTGTTTGATAATGTCGGCCGACAACGCTGGGAGTGTGGCCGTCGCCGTCGCCGTCGTAGGCGTTGCCGCGTGTTGAACTTGTATCCACTTCTCTAATATACTCTCTTCTATTTTCTTAAAAATGATAAGCATTGCGCGATTATGTTCGTGCGAGGTGTCAAAGTGACAGTTATAAATATTGCTATTGAAGTTTTGGTCGGTTTGACCAACCAAGAGTTCAAATTGGATGTAGATTCCGTTCATTATGAAATCGTGTGTAGAATATGTTATCCGATTGAATATGCTATTTGGAATATGCGTATTCGCTCTTCTCTCGGTGAAGTATACTTGACTTCGTTTATATTCAGTTGGTGTGATAACGACATTCATATGATTGATTTACTTCGCCTATTATTACAATTCATATTCACATAGGTTTAAGCAAAAATCTTAATATAGATTATATCAAAATCGGAATCAGCATATGAAATACCAAATCACGAATTATACGCGCAAACGCGCACAGCAAATCGGCGTCGTCGTGAAACCGTCCACGAATCCAGAAAAGAAAATAGACGTTTACCGTAAATCACGTAAAATCGCGAGTGTGGGTGCTGCGGGGATGAATGATTTCCCGACCTATATTCGCAAGCGTGGTCTTGCTTACGCGAAAACCAGGCGGCGTCTGTATAAAATGCGGCACGAACGAGACCGACACGTGAGGTGGAGCAATGGATGGTTGGCGGATAAACTCTTATGGTAAACGACGAGGGCTCCACTCGCTCCACTGCGTTTCGCTCGTTGCGCCCTTCGTCGCGCTGTTCTCATCGGGCTCCAATTTATCCAAAACATCCGCACATTATTAGCACAATTCCAGTAAATATAGTGGAGCCCGATTCGAGCACGACGCGACGAAGGGCGCAACGAGCAAAACGCAGTGTAGCGAGTGGAGTCCGAGGAGCAACGAGGAGCACAACCATATTAAATACACAGCGTATTAGATATAATAAAGTCACTCCACTCCATCGCAATGAAATTCTTTGAAACGCACTTTCATGAATACGTGAAAGCCGTCGAATCGGTATCACTTCACCCAGTCACCAAAAAAGTGTTTGACTCATTTTCATCGGATATCCAGTGTCTACCAAGTATGATTATGCACGGTCCAAGCGGTGTTGGAAAGTATAGCCACGCACTTTACTTGATTTCGCGGTATAGTCCGTCACGATTAAAATACGAGAAGCGCCTCGCCGTCGCATATAACAAGGATACCTTTTTTATTAAAATCAGTGACTGTCACTTTGAAGTGGATATGGCGCTTCTTGGATGTAACTCAAAACACTTATGGAATGAAATCTATAACCAAATCCAAGACATTATCACTTCGCGCACAGTGCCCACTGTATTTGTAATGTGTAAGAATTTCCACAAAATCCACAGTGAACTACTCGAAACATTTTACAGTTATATGTCGGATAATCTTATCTTCGTGATAGTCACTGAACATGTGAGTTTCCTACCTGATAATATACTTCAACGATGTAAACTGATTCCATTCAAGCGACCAACCATGATAATGTATAACAAGTGTTTATCTCAAGTAAAAAAAACTTATACGAAGACTCGTATTAACCCTATCACACCAACAGTGACCGAAACGACAACAATGTGTTCCGCACCAGGAACGACCAATACTACTGAACTCGTCAAACAAACACCCGTGCGTTTAACAAACAAGTTCCGTCTTGAAACAATTAAGAATATTAAAGCGCTGAAATCTAATACACACGACACAACTGAACCACACGAAAATATATGTAATTTTATTGTGGATATTATTCTCTCGCCACAAGCAGAGTTGAAATATGACGAGTTGAGAGAACGACTATACGACCTTCTCACGTATGACATCAACATCCAAGAATGCGTTTGGTATATGTTACGCAGATTGATGGTTGAAGGCGCATTATTACCGGAAATGATGGACGATATTATGATTCAGATATACACATTTTTTCAGTATTTCAATAATAATTACCGCCCGATATATCATTTAGAGAATTTCGTCTTATTACTAGTATGTAAGATACACGGCTATACGCATCCATCGAAAGCGTAGTGTAGTGAAACGTAGTGTAGCGATGTATCCTTTTCCTGATTCCATTCAAAGTTCACTACGAATTCTCGAATTTCCGGAAGATGAACTGCCGAAATCTCTCAAAGAATTAAATAAAAGGTATCACCGTCTTGCGTTGAAGTATCATCCGGACAAGGCTGGGGCGGGGGCGCTTGAGAGATTCAAAGAAATCAACGACGCGCATAAACGCGTGAAGTCGTTCTTTTATCCGGATGATAGTTTACCGGATTTTGACACTGGGTATGATAGTATTTTACAACTCTTCATTCAGTCCATCCTTGTGAAAATGTCTGGGGGTGGCGGGAGCAGTGGCGAGTCACGCGACGCGATTCAATCTCTCATCGCAATGATTATCACCAAAGGAATCCAGTCGGGAATCGCCGTATTTCGTAATATGGATAAACACACATGTATTACCATCTATGAACTTCTCGCAAAGAACCAAGACATCTTCGGAATCTCTCGCGAAATGATGGAAGAACTCACGAAAATCGTAGAAGAAAAAACGGGCAATGACCTCGTTGTTCGGTTGAATCCGTCGTTATTGGATATGTTATTGGACCGCGTGTATATTCTCCACGAAGAAGGGCAGACGTTTTATATTCCGCTCTGGCATAGCGAACTTCATTTCACGCGCACCACTGATGCGACCATCGACGCCTCCGCAACGAGCAATGTCATTGTATTATGTGAACCCGAACTTCCCGATAATGTAACGATGGATGAAAATAACAATATCTATATTTCTCTCGAAGTCAATGTCGGCGAACTCTTCGCGCGGCAAGTTCTACCCGTCTACATCAACGATGAAATCAAGGCGCGCGGGTTTGTTTATTATTTACACGCGTGTGACCTCACGTTGCGGTCAGACACGCGACAATGTGTGATGTTACGAGGCGCTACTGGGGAAGTCGGTAGTCAAATCGGCGGAATCGCAATGTATTCCCCGACAGATATGTATAAGGTGGATAAACGCGCAAACGTATACGCAAATGTTCGGTTGACAAATTAGTATTTCATTTTTTTACACATTACGTAAAAAAATGAAATGACCTGTAATCAAGGTGTTAGCATTTATCAATCCATCAATCCATCAATGCGACATACCTGTGTTGCCATACGACGAAATACGCGTGCACGCGCGCTTTTAGACCTTAGACCTTAGACCTTAGACCTTGCGAACAATTTTCTTCTTGGCAGCAGCATCACCACCGGCAGCGGCAGCGGGCGTTGGTGGTTTGGCAACAGCAGCGGCGGGCGCAGGAGCAGGTGCGGGAGTAGCAGACTCGTCATCATCATCCTCAATAATCGCAGAGACTGTGTCATTTTCGTGGTCATCATCATCTCCGTCAACATCGGTAGGGACAACTTGCGCGACCATCTTCGTCTTCTCCTCATCGTCCAGTTTGATATGGCACTTGCCCTTGAGTGACATCTTGGGCTTCACGATTGCCTGAAACAACTTCCAGGTGACGCCGAACTTACCATTCGCGAACCAGATTCCGCCGCACTGGATGGAGACGGCAATGTGACTGCCCTTCGCAATCAAATCCTTGGGAGACAGCGCAGGATTCATAGGGTCGGGGAAGATAGGCTGCATATCCGTATCATACAACTCCAACTCCTTCCAGGTGTTGTCCCAGAAAGGCAACTTCACCTTCAGAGTAGGCGCGCGGGTCATATCGGCTTCAAGTGTCTCCTTATTCTTGGGATATTTGAGAACAGGCGTCCAGAGTGCGTCCACTGCGTCGGCAGTCATCTTGGGCTTGCTGAACCATTCCTTTGAGTTCGCGATTGCGTCCTCCTTGATTTTCTTCTCAAACGCGGCCATATTCGCGATAAACTTCTTGGTAGCGGGCGTCTCGAATCCCTCATTGGGAAACTGGAGCGCGAGGTCGTAGCTCACCTTTCCAGTCTTGTCGTCGGTGAAGTCATTTACACCCCACGTAAGCATAAGAGGCGATGACAGATTGAGAACAGTGCTTGTCTTTGCGTTGACGATGCCGACGCTACGACCGCCCACAGAGTTCACTTTGGGCTTGGTATATTTCATATCAGTGAGGGGGTTAAATGAAGCACCGGGGATAACCATTTCAGAAGCCATTGTATGTATGTGTGTAACGACGAACGAATGCGTGTAACGATGATATATATCTTCTAGCAGTTTGTTTAAATCAATTTTTCGAACCAGAATGAATTCAAATGCTAATTTAGGTTTGCGCTTGTTCTCTGTGACGATGGAACATACACAACCTCAAACAAGCACCACCGTGCGTGAAAATACATATGATGTTGACACTTTAATAGTTACATAATATTGTGTAATATTGTGTAATAATTTATTCCTTTATTCATAGTCCCCCCCCAAAACCGCATTCAACAATGATGTAGGCGCGAATTCTTTTCAAACAACGCGATAAGTTCCTTCGTTAAATGTTCAAAGTCTCGTCTCTCGGTTTCTGAAAGTGAAAGAGCAAGTTTCATACGGTCGAGGATATCCTGGAGTCGCGCACGTTCCTTTTCAAACTCTGACAACTTCAATGATTGCTCCTTGTATAGTTCTGAAAGTGAATTCATACGCTTGACATCATCGGAATATTTGCTATTGTCTTTTTGAATTCGGTTCTTATACTTATTATAGTGGTTCAAGAATGCGGTTGCCACATATCCAGATATATTATGTGTATTGGAATGAAGGTCTGATAAAAGAGTCATCATTTCGTCCTTGTATTCATCCTTAATGATTTTGTGGTTTACGTCATCCTTTATATTTTTGATATGCGACGCAAGTTCGTCGAGAGATTTCAAAAAACCAGGACGCATATTATCAAGTGATTCAAGATATTTGGTATCATCCATCAGTTGTTTGTAATGATTTTGTAATGTAACATTAAGACGTTCAGTCTCCTCATAAAGCTTCTTTATTTCAATTCGGGTCGTTTCAATACGACCTTGTTCTGATTCAAGCGTAGTGTTAACACGTTTCACATTATCACGATTCTCATTTTCGTTTTTGATTTGGTCCTTCTCGAGTTCCTTAATAAATGAAATTAATCTCTCTTTGATTTTATCAATAACCGCATTTGTTGATGGAATATTCTGAGAGATTTCATTGACTACACTATCTTTAGATACTTCTGATATAACATTGTTATTTTCGACACTTTTACTGCTTATATAATGTGTTACTGATTGTGATTCTTCAACAGATTTAAAAACTTGAACGTTCGGTGTAGTCTCTGCTGGCGTAGACTTTGGGGTAGTCTCTTCTTGTGTGGTCTTATGACTACCCTTAAGACTAATCTTAGAAATAATCTTAGAACTACTCTTAGAACTACTCTTAGAACTACTCTTAGAACTACTCTTAGAACTACTCTTAGAACTACTCTTAGAACTACTCTTAGAACTACTCTTGGGCGTAGTCTCTGCTGGCGTAGCCTTGGGCGTAGCCTTGGGTGTAGCCTTAGGCGTAGCCTTGGGCGTAGCCTTAGGTGTAGCCTCTGCTGGCGTAGCCTTAGGCGTAGTCTCTGCTGGCGTAGCCTTGGGCGTAGCCTTAGGTGTAGCCTCTGCTGGCGTAGCCTTGGGTGTAGCCTTAGGCGTAGCCTCTGCTGGCGTAGCCTTGGGCGTAGTCTCTGCTGGCGTAGCCTTAGGCGTAGCCTTGGGCGTAGAATTCTTAAGTCTCAATAATCTACGCTTAAAATTATCATATTCAACATTTTCGTTAATGTCACTATTGTCGTTTTCTATCATTACTGGAATCTGAACTAAGTTTTTATTGTCAACGTCAGTGTCATTTTTATCAATTACAACATTTTTTTTGCTTATAACATCCTGCAACGTAATACCAGTCACAAGCGATGCTGACAAAAGACATAAAAGAACGCACGATGATATGCGCATATAAATAACGGTTATATACTAGCGTAATAAAATTTCTTTAATTTCTTACGTTTATGATGACTTGTAAAAGATAATAAACATTATGTCGATTATATATATTAAAATGCAAACTTCTTCGGCTTCAGCATCAACTTCAGCATCAACTTCAGATAATAAATATGAAACACAAAAATTGTATGTAAAATTGCTTCCATTCAGTATATATGATAATCCGACTCGTCAATATTCACGCAAAATAAAATTAAAACGAACATATTCACAATCACAAACAAATACGTTGAATGTCAACTCTGAATTCATAATTGTATCGTCTTACTCTTCATCTACTCTCACTAGTGACAGAGAAGAACCTATCAAGACGCGTAAAAAAATGAAATTAATGGCAATGACTCAATCTGATTCGGAAGTATCTGAAATACTTAAAGATTCAAAACAAAATACTACGTTTTATGCTAATCTTACAATTGGTCATTCAATCAATGATGAAGAACCCCAAACGAATATAATAATATTCAAAGCAAGCGAACACGAAAAAATGAAAAACACTAAATACAGTCTTGCTGAATTACGTTCTCTATGTTGTCATTATGGTATTAAAAAATCTGGAACAAAGACTGATTTGACACAACGTATATACACACACCTACGTAACTCTTTTTACATTGTTAAGATACAACGATTTTTTAGAAAATATATATCTATGAAATACTATCAACTCAGTGGTCCTGGTTATTTACACACGAATGAATGTGTAAATGACACAGATTTTTATACATTTGATACATTATCACAAATACGACCAACAGAACTCTTTACTTACCGTGATAGTGATAATAAAGTATACGGTTTTCATATTGCGTCCATCTTTCATTTAATCATCACATCATATCCAAATATAACCAATCCGTATAATCGTAAAATAATACCGGCTGGGATTATCAATAATCTATACGAAAAACTTATATATGGTTCATTACTTGGATTCCGTGTTTCTGTAAAATTAAATGACGAAGAAAAAACTTCTACCGACGTGTCTTCCGCAAACACTAATGGATTATCACGTGAAAAGCAAGAAGAACTCTTCATCGTTGATTTATTTCAACATATCAACACGCTTGGGAATTATGCTGATTCTGAATGGTTCATTGCATTACAACGAGTAGAACTTATACGTTTCATTCGTAACATATATGATATCTGGTATTACCGTGCGAATTTAACGCAAGAGATTAAAGAACGAATCTGTCCACCAGCTGGAAATCCATTTGTTATTAACAATGCACACGTGAATCTAAACGTGCTGACATTATTAAGTGATGCAGATATTCGCACGATATGTGTTTCCATCATCGATCATATGGCGCGGCGAGGTGTTACACGGGAAGACCAGTGTCTTGGTGCGTTTTACATATTAGCAACTCTTACCATAGTCAGTCAGGATGCGCGTAATGCATTACCGTGGTTGTATGAAGCTGTAATATAAAATTATATATAAAGAAACGTAATTTCCTTTGCCCGATTATCGGATAGACAGAATATGCGTGAAAACAACTTAAAAAGACTTTACTCATATGTGTATAATCAATTCAATGGTTAAGTCTGCTCCCTCTTCTTCCGCTGTTGCCACTCCTTCTACTGCCTCTGCTGCCCCTGCTGCCCCTGCAGCATCCGCCAAGGTTGCTAAGGCTCCTAAGGTTGCTGTTGCCCCCAAGGCAGCTGCTGAGACTGTCCCCGTTGCCACTCCATCTCATGCAGTTGATGGCGCCGAGGTTTCCACCCCCGTTGCCGAGGTTGACGGCGCTGTTTCCACTGCCCTCTATAGCAGTGTTCTTACCAAGCTTCAGAGTGCACAGGCGATTCTCGCTTCTCTCCGCTCCGAGGTGAACGAGCTTAAGCGCCAGCACGCTCGTGAACTTCGCGCAGCCAATAAGGCCAACAAGCGTCGCAAGACCAACGCCAATCGCGCTCCTTCCGGTTTCGTCAAGCCCACTCTCATCTCCAATGAACTCGCCGCTTTCTTGGGTAAGCCCGAGGGTAGCGTTCTTGCTCGCACTGAGGTGACTCGTGAGGTTAATGCTTACATCCGCAATCAGAAGCTTCAGGACAAGGACAATGGTCGCAAGATTAACCCCGATGCTAAGCTTCTTAAACTTCTCAAGTTGAAGAAGGGTGACGAGTTGACCTACTTCAACCTCCAGAAGTATATGGCGGCTCACTTCGCCAAGTCTACTCCGGCTGTTGCTGCTGGTGGCGCTGTTAAGGCTTAAAATACATTTATTTTATGTTAAATGCGTAATGTATAAAAAAATTGCTATTTTTTATACGTATTTGAATTCAAATACTTTCTTTTTTTTTGATTTTGATGGGTATTACATGTGATTTTTTGCGAGCATCCTGTAATTCTTGAAAGTTAGACACTTCAACACGAATATCATAGACCTCTTTCGCAATCATACGTGCTAGAGAATCACTTCCACCAGCGCCAATTTCAATACCTGTAGTTCCAATATGAATAACATCATTGTATACTTGCGATGGCGATAATGATGTCTGTCCAGTTGAAAGAGACTTTATTATATGTTCATCGCTTGGCGAGGAATCTACAAATATAAAATCATCAGTCGTCATAATTTCTATAATACGCTTTTTCTGGATATTGTCGCGATTCAAGACAATAAGTTGTTTATATGGTCCAGAACCTATTCCACCCTCAGTAGTATTTGTTGACGTTGTATCAAACATACTTTCATTCGCAAGAAACGTTATAGCACTCACTGAGTTATTGATATGTTTATCAGAATACCAGTCATAGAATCCACCACCACTATTGTGGTATTTCTCTTTTTCTTTCACATTTAATGTATTGTATTTTATGAGTTCTTTGTATACGATATTTGGGTCAGATATACTAGTGGTTGAAACGGATGATGTTGACGAATAATCAGTCCCACAAACAACACACATCATTTTAAACTCTTGTTGTGTAATATTCAGTATTTTCAAAATTTCCCGCATATTATAAGAGACAACCGTATGATTGAGAAGACTAAGACCTCTTAAAACAACCGGGCATCCGTATACAAACATATCAGTGTCGTCACTCAAACACGCATCTACACGTCGTTTTATAGAAAGGTTTGCGCATAATACATCTGCTTCACCTTCCGCGTCGATTGTTGCAAACCCAAAACTTACGAGTAATTCTTTCACAGTAGCAATATCACAATCACGTAAACGAACAAATTTTTTCTTAAGTTCGCGCATTCTATCTTCAATCTCTTCATTTATAACCGGTCTGTATCTTTCCGTAGACGATTTATTTTCTTTCAGAATTCTCTCAAGTCTGTCATATTCACGTTTTGCTTCATCCTTTTTCTTTTTTCGTTTCTCAATCAATTCTGTTTTTTGTGGTGGCGGCGGACCATCAAATACAAAGACTGCATGAATGTTATAATGACGAAAGATAGACGCCATCAAATACATATTTTCAAGTAATGCGCCTTCTCCAGAATAACGATAAAGGTAGATACTCGTGTCCACGGCGATACGCTTACCACTGAAATCACGTAGATGGGTACGTGATGGTGGTGAATCAGAACATTTCTCTTGTATAAAACGACTTAAATTTCGAATACCCATTTTCTTTTTATGGTAGGATGCTTTTACCATAAAAAAATATTATTAGATTCAATTTTATACAGTGGTGTTATCGCTACAGGCGGTGCTTGATGATTATTATTCTATGTCACTGTCTTCACTACGAAACATATCCGCATCCATTATAATTACGTTTTCATCTTCATCTTGTTCAGGGAATACGTTTTTGTCATCTGCATATTCTTCAGCTATCACCTGGATTGGGTCTATTATTGCTTCAATTACATTTGTTGTCAAATTGCTAAGACTTTTGCTACTAGAAGTTGCTGCAGTGTCACGCAATTTCTTGCTTTCTTGACGAACTTTATTCTTTACATAGTCTTTAAGGTCATAATAATCACGGTTCATTTCACGATATATACAATCTTTAGTCTCTGTAAGGTTTTCCTTCACGTCGTAAACATCATTGCTTGCTTGCGCAACTTCTTCTGTCAAAAACTCGAGTTTTTCTTTTGTATCGGATAACTCGGCATCCACCATTCCAATACTCTTTTTTAATGTTTCCAGTTTGCCCTCATAATCACTGCGCGTGTTTTTCATCTCTTCAAGCAAGCTAAAATACCTATATGAGTGAAATTCATTTGACTTCGTGATAAGTTCTGTCATTTCATCATTAACAGACTGAATCAGTTTCACATTTGTATTACTGTCACATTCAATAGAACGTGAAATAGAATACGCGAACTCTTCACGTAAATCACCAGCCATCATAAACTGAGACTCTTTCATATTATTTTCTACGTTTTGGATTTGTTTCGTAAATGTAAATTCACAATCTATCGCACGTTGATTCACTGATTCGGATAACTTAACAACTGCGTCAAGTTTAGCCATCAATTCATTTTCACGATTAACAAATTCATTATAGTCTTTATCATATGTTTGATGTAATTCAGCAAGTTCTTCTCGAAGCGCCTCATTTTCCATCTCCAACTTCGTAAACCGTTCGTCCATCTCCGCGCGAATCTTGTTGATATACAAGAATATTTCATTGTCGGCATTAAATGAACCATACGTGACATTCTCACGCAAATTATCGCACTTCCTGTTCACATATTTCTTAATTTTACGCACCTGAGATGATTGTTTCTGTTGAACGTCCGCAAGTTCGGTTTTAACATCATGTAACTCTTGTATAATGTCATTTGAAATCCGAGTAAGCGTATCATTACATTCTTGAAGTTCAGCATCGTGATTGTCTGTCTTGGAAAATAACCTGGCAATATTAGTCCACATCATCGTCTTTTCACCGTTGTCATCATTTGCAGTATTATTTGCAGTAGCGAGAGATAATGGCAACAATGCTGGTATTTCTGGTTCCGCCGATTGAGTAGGTCTCGGTGTATATTCACGACTGTGACCATCGATATTCAAAGAGACGAGTCTTCCCACAGAAGTTTGAGGAATCAATTGAGTGCGCATCATAAATAATGAAACGTCGTATTCAATACTATATCATATTTAGAAGTGTTTATATTCAATTTTACGCTTATTAAAATGCTAAATCAATCAAACGTCATACGCATTGTCATTGCAGTTGTGTTGTTGACAATAGTATCCATCTTTTCGATAAAAGTAACCAATGATAACATTACAGGGTCTCTCGACGCGCTACAAATAAAGTCAACAAACTTCATTAGATTTCCAGAACTCCGAGAGAAACGAATTGCGCTGATACGCGAACGGTTATTTTCACAACACCACGACATGAATGGAAGAGCATATACCGAGAGAAGTCCGCCTAAAATATAGTATGCGTAAACATTGGTGTCCTCTGTGTATCGTTCACGACACACTTCAGTATTTTCTGTAGATAGGATAGTAATATTGGCGTATTTCAGGTGCATAACATTTAATACTTTCACTGCTTGGTATGCGTAAAAAAGAGAACTGCCTGATAATTTCTCTCGAACGGAGCGAATGAAATGCGCCTGTGACGACGACGACGACGACGACCCGAAATACACGTTAAACATTGTATTGATGATACGCGCCCATCCCTCCGTATATGTTTCAAACAATAAAAGGTCTTCATGTGGAATACAAAATGTGCGACGAAGTTGTTGGTTGGCCGCGCGTAAATCCAATTCAATAAAATCCATATTGAAATTATGCATCGTTTCGTGAATGAATACCTTGAACCATTCTTCAGCGCGATAAACTACAATTTCTCCGTGTGTCTCGCAGTTTCGTGTAATACCGGTGTTTACGTGAATTGCCGAGAGAATGGCGTCGTCACCTGACGCAGTCATTGCGGGACGTCGCTTTTTAAAAGGTGTCATATAAAAATAAACATTCAGACTCTTCTCAGAACATTCTTTATCGCTCATATCAGTAACAATATAAAGCCAAACAAAAACCTTGTATGCGTATGTCTGATAAACTGCTTTTTCTACCTCACATACACCGCCGTTGCTACTGCCACGATTACATATCGAAATGTGTGACTCTGGGAATGTCACGAAATAAAGCGTAATCACTCGTCCGTGAATCGTAGACTGAAAACGAATACAATATTCTGATTTCTCACGAATATATGTATAAACCTTAAACGGAATATACTTGTCATCGTCACCGTGACTACTCTGCCGAATATCATATTTGTGCCGTAATTCTGAAAGAATACGTGGATGAGGAAGGTCGTATTCTGAGTTTTTAATTTCGGATATTTGAAATGAGAGATGTCGTGATACTTCATCAACATTATCAACGTCTCTTTGCGTAACTTGTGAGGCGGGATATTCAACGTTTTCACGGTATATATTAAACTCAGCATTACGTAACTTATGATAAAAATGTTTGATAAAATCGGTTGTTTTTTCGCGATTTTCACGGAGATTCGTCCGGATACCTTGCGGTAGTTGTGCTTTATAATCTCTCGTAAATCGTTGAATCGTTTCTTGGATTCCGTTCATATCTTTTTTTAATTCATCTTCAATCCACATCGTATGGGTCAGTATTTATTATTATATGCGCATACTTTAATAATACAATAATACAATATTACAATAATACAATAATACAATAATACAATAATACAAACCTTGAAATGTTCGAACTCATCTTCAAGAAATACTTTAAACCAGGAACAATTCATATATTCATTTTTTCGTTTTTAGTATTCATAGTGTTAAATGTTATTGAAAATGTGATACATTACAACATCGGAAAATATCACGAAGGGCGTGGTAGTAATGGCAAATATGACAGCAATGGCACTGCTTCTCTCGCAGGGTTTCATTTCACAAATCCAGGATATACGGATTGGGTTCGAATCGTCGTGATTATGCTTATATTTGCGGTCTTACAGGGCGGGTTTACATCGTATTTTAGTGTATGCTAATTGACGACATTGTAAATAGGAAAACGCCTTACCGGGTCGCGCCCGTCCGTAATTTGTGGCGAACCCGCATTAAGTGTTGATAAACTTCAGGGCGCGCTCCTCGTTGATACTGAACGAGTTTCGCATTCCGCGTCGCCAATAACAAATCCTTTAAATTCTTATTCTGAGAGAATTTCGCAAACATAGCGTTCTCCATCTCTCGCTCACTGCGTCCGTGATTGAAAAAGTCGGGGTCAATTGTAATCCTGCTCGGACGAACCACCGTGCGATGGTCGAGTTTCCCACTCTTGCTTCCTGCGGCCTTCGCAAGAACTGGGTCGGCAGAGAGTTCCGACCGTGAATCTAGAGAAAACTTCAGATAGAATTCGCGGTTGTTATTCTTGAATTTACTGCCTTGATAATAATGTTCTACACTTTGCCACGTATGTCCGTCCAACATAAATGGTTCATTCCAGAAATTCGAGAGTTTACGCCGCCAATTGTCAAATGATGAGAGTTTATGAAAGTGGATTTTCTCCGTCTCGGGGATTCTCTCGCCAGGACCTGTTCCAGGCAGCGCATTCGGGTTGGATTTCGCATAAAATTGGAATACGATATCATTGGTGTATAAATTCGCAGGGTTTCTCGCGCTATTGCTACCACCGCCTGTCGTATGGATTTCTTCCAATAAATCATCCAAACTCTCGTTTGGTATATCGTCGACGCGAATCCCGAGTTCACGTTGAAATAGACGGAATTGCGGAATCGCACTGTATCCACACGTTTGATTCTCCAAGCATTTCGTCGTGATGAGGAGTTTGATATCATAAGGCAGTTCGGAAAATGCGAGAACACCGTGTGTTTTGTAGGTAATTAAGGTATAATTCGTAGATTTAGAATCAGGGTTCATCGTGCGTGCGCCTGGTTTACGCGGGCTCCGGCTTCGCGGACTTCCGCTGCCGCTGCTGCCTTCACCGGTCACGCTTGCGAGAGACGACCCCTTCCCTACCAGAATATATGCGGTGGGTTCAAAGACACCTTTCGCCGTCCTTGCCGTCGTCTGGCATATGATTTCATTGTCTTCGTGATTCCCGGCGCCATTATCACAAAGAAGAACATTATCAATATCACCTGCTTCATACGCATCCCGAGAGAAAATGACGAACTTCATATTCAGCACCCGCTCCATTGTGGCGATGGCCCACGCATCTGGCCAGTAAAGCGACGTCATCATCCGTTCTTTCAGTTGTTGAACGTTGCGGACTTCCCGCATATAATCATACCGCGATGAGAGAAGTTTTGTATATTTCATTTCATCCTGTTTCAAATTGTGTTCAATCACGAGTTTCTTCGCCCCCGCAATCATCAGTTGTTGCTGCGCGCGGTCGTGGATACTCGATATCCTGCGTTTCACGTCATTGTATTGATTCACGAGTTCTTTCACTTCTTTCGTTTGTGTTCGCGTCAACCCGTGATACAAAGCAAATTTATCTCGGTAATACTGAAACACTGCTTCGGTGACTTCCTCGGAAAGTTGTTTGCGTAATTCCAGAATCGTCATTGTGCGTCCTTGCGTGAGAAGTGCGTCACGAATCACTGCGAAAAAGGCGTCGCTTGCGCCTTCGTTGTCTATGAAATTGAAATACTTATTTCGGAGATATTTCTGAATCCAGAGGTCAGATGCGGGGTTGGGTTTATATTGTCGGCGCTCTAATTCGGACTGTTCTTTCGTTTGAAGGGGGAGGATGGATGCGCCGGATAAAAGATGTTTTTGTCGGGCGTCAAGTCCAAATGTTGCGTCATAATCGGTCGTGTCGTCGTCATCGCTACTCGTGTTGTCTCCGTCTGCGTCGGCAGATGCGGCGCTGGGTGCGGGCGCAGGTGGCTTTCCGAGAGATTTCTTGATTTCATTAACTTCAGTCGCGCGTTTCTTTGGGTCACTCGCGGCGACAGGAGCATTCGCGGCATTCGCGTCTCCCTTTTTCGCACGCGATTTCCGTAATAATTCTGTATTCACAAACCCGTATAATAGCGGCGTCAATTTATGGATATCCAAATCCCCGGATTCATCCATTTTGACATTGCCCGACGGCATTTCATATACGCCGATTTGCTTCATAAACTCCATTTCTGTATTGAATAAATAAATGGGCGCGTATACGACATTATACCGTTTGGCAAAATAATAGTTCAATTGCCCGAGACCGATGATGACTTTTTGCGGGTCACGCAATAACTGAACCTGGAATAATGGTGTATTGTAATTGAAGTCTTCTTCTTCTAAATGCGAGTATTCGTGGTAATTGATATTTGTGTTGAGTTTGGATTTTACCATAATGCGCAGGCGATGGTGGTGTTATACTAATGTTACGTAATTATTATATACACATAAATAATAATTACACACGATACGCGCGGAAGGTGCTTCATTCGCGCGCCTCACCCCCCGTCCCCATTCCCGTCCCCATTCCCGTCCAAATCCGGCTAGAAAGCGCCGAGGTGTAGCGTAGGTTCGCCCTTGGCGAACGTAGCGGAACCGAGGGTGCGAGCAGAACCTCGGCGCTACCTGTAAACTATCGTATTCCTCGCCACCCCCGTCTCCGCATCCGTCTCCGTCGTAACAAACGACATCTTGAACCGCCGTTCCTTCGCTTTATTCAATGCCGTAATTACGCGTTTATACCGGTCTACATTATTGTCCGATGTCCCGCCCGCACCCAAATGAAGCGCATCTGCCTCATTCCCGTAATCCAGGATTTTCTTCTCTTGCCAAATATCGTGAATCGAAAGAAACCCAGAAATATTCATAATGTAGATACCCCGATTTTGGCGGTGGTAATAATTGCTTAAAATGACGTCATCCGAGAGACGGCATATTTGATTGTCATCGGCGGTATACCGCGTCATATATTCCACGAAATCATCGCCAAATGTATTCAGTTTCACACAAACAGACCCATACCCCTCCGCAATCGTTGCCGTGTCTTTATGCGCGCGTTTGCCGCTTAGATTCATATTCACAAAATCAAAACCGGTAGAAGTCCAGACATTATTGTCATTTGGCGGAATCATTTTCTCATACGTTTCAATCATACGCTTTGGATAGGCGATATCATCGTCCAAGTAAATAATACGTGTTTGTTCCGGATCATACTCTTTAGCGTGTTCGCGCAAGTAAACTACCGCAGGTAAAATCTTCGTCGCAGGTCCGTAATCTGTCTTGATTCGGTTCACAGTGAGAGATTTGCGAATATACTTCGGCACAATATAGGACTCACCCGTTCGCGCAAACTTTTCCGGAATATTCAATAAAAATAAGTCCGGTTTGCGTGTTTGGTCAAGAATACTATTTATCATCGGGCCGCATTTATTGATACGTGTAGGGCTTGTTGTAAAAGAAACAACGATTTTCGTCCTTGCCGTCGCCGTCGCCATTGTTACGTGTATGTGTATGTCTACCCATTATTCCTACGGTATATCTATATCTTTTTCTTATTTCTTGGCTTTTCCAGAAATCTCGTCCATCATATCGAGATGCTTAAAGATTGTCTTATTTGTTATACTAGGTTTGGACTTCAGTTTCATTTTTGAAATTTCAGTGATTTGTTCAACGCGGGTTCGGAATCCATCTGCAATATCCGCGTCTGCGTCTCCCGCAAGAACAGCGTGCCCGTGTTTTACCATAATAAACAGATTCTCTGCAAGTTCGTCCACCTCATTTGTCTTTCCCTCTTGGCGCATATTAGAATACATCAGTTCCTGAATCTGGCGCATTAACGCGATGACTTGACTCTTTTCGACAATTCCAATCTTCATCAGATTCACAATAAACAGTGACATTGCTTTCCGTTTTTCATTGGCCTTATTGATGTCACAAAACTTGTCATAGTTTTTCTTCGGGTCGCAATATTCAATCGTCTCAAAGAGGGACATAAATGACGTGAGGTTACGTTCAAACACATCACGAAACACCATCCCGGTGCAAGTATCTGTGTCACTCACGCTTTTGGCGTCTTGTGACATCAAGTCGCGAAACAAACGCGCATAAATCTCTGAATAGAATGCGTTTGAACTGGCGGTAGTGAAGATAGATGACGCAATGCGATTCATCAGTGCTTCTGTATTATTCTCTTCATCAACACTCGTGTCAGACGACACCTTCATAAGCGAAGTAATTTCATTTTTTATATTTGTGAGCATTGTGTCGTATGTTTTATCGGTGAGTTTGTTCAAATATGAACGAATATTGTCAATACTCAGTGCAATACCTTCCTTTTTCTTTAACTCAGTCTTTTGAAAAGAGAGAATCGTATCCCATTCGCTATTCGGAATTTGTTGTGCGCCACTGTTACTGTGACCGTGTCCGTGACTTTGTTGACGCGATGACGATGAACGTGAAATCCCCGTATTTCCATTGTCACTTCCAAAACGACTTTGAAATGAATTCCCACTACTTCCAGCAACGTGATAACCGCCACCCCCTACCAACGGCGAAGAAGCACTTCTGAAATCACCGTGTTCACGAAGAGGAAAAACCGGTGTTTTTATATATGTCGGCGCTCCAACCAAGTCAGCTAAATCAGAAACGGACTTTAATACGTCTTCTGGCAATTTCAATTCAAATCCAATATTCATAAACGCAGCATAATCATGTAGGTCATATCGGTGAGTTATTTTGGCCATTGTGTATATATACGAGTATGCGTGAGATGCGTCTATTATAATATATATTGTTGTTTTATATCAATTTAATGTCAAACATATTAGGAAAAGTGTTTGAAATGCGAAGCACTGCATCGTCGACGGCGGATTATATCCGCGCAAATCTCTCGACGCGTGAATATGAAAAGAATAAATATGGCGAAGTATTCACGCCATATTCTTATATTTGTGATGTATTGGACCAACTTCCTCCGCGAGTATGGCAGGACCCGTCATTACGATGGTTGGAACCTGCCGCTGGTATTGGGAACTTCTGTCTTGTTGTCTATATGCGTTTGATGGATGGTCTCTCGGACGCATTTCCTGACCCCAATGCGCGACACGAACACATTTTGCGCAATATGATTACGATGGTTGAAATCAATGAAGATAATGTAGCGCACGCGAGAGATTTGTTCGGTTCGTTGGCAAATATCAGGTGCGCGGATTTTTTACAAGACGCCGACGCTGCCGACGCTGCCGACGCTGCCGACATCATCATTGGTAATCCCCCATTCCAAACTCCGAGAGAAACTGCGCGTATCAGCAGTAAAGGTGGACAAACCTTATGGGATAAGTTCATTTTGAAATCTCTCGGAATACTTCGCCGTAATCTTTCATCGGACGCTGACGCCGACGTCGAGAGATTTCTTTGTTTCATTACTCCGCCCGCGTGGCGAAAACCAATGAGTCCTCACGGATTGTGGACAATGATGACGCGGACGCCGTGCCACCTACAATACCTTCATATGATAGATAAGAAAACCGCAATTAAGGATTTATGTGTTCAACAACGAATGGACCTTTTTATTATCGGTGTAGGTGGCGGCAGCGGTGTCGGCACGTCCCACGATTTGTCGTGTCGTATCATCACGAGTAAGTCTGATGGAAATGCTGAGTATATTCTCTCGCCGAGAGATTGGCCATTCCTTCCCAACGCAGAATTTGAATCCATAAAGGAAATACTAGACCCAAATGGTCCTCACCCCCTGCGCGTCATCTATGACCGTTCCGCATACGGGAGTGACCTTCCGCATATGGCACCGGAATATCGCGCCGGAGAATTTATTTATCCAGTGGTCCATACAATGACGCGGCAAGGACTCGGACTCTGGTATTCCAATACGAAAACACGCGGAACGGGGCATTTCGGCAAGGCGAAGGTCATATTGAATTTCAATGAAAAATTATATCCGTATTTGGATTACGCGGGGGAATACGGTATGGGTCAATTTTCATTCGGGTTGCCGATTACGTCGCCAGTGGAGGGAGAAGCGATGGTGCGAGCTTTGAATTCGCCACGGTTTCAGGCGATTGTGCGCGCGACGAAATGGGGGGCGTATCAGACGGATAGGCGGATGTTTGAATATTTCAAGGATGGGTGGTGGCATAACCAGTGTTTATTCGCATAATGAATGGATAACCCACTTAAACATATCCTGCTATTATTATCAGACATATCCGATATTTTCGTGATTACACCTTTACTGTATACAATGTCATCCACCGACGATACTCCTTCCGGCTCCACCTTCTTTGACTCCGCCGCATCCGCAGCATCCGCCGCATCCGCGGCTTCCGGTTCCGGCTCCACCTTCTCTGACTCCGCCGCATCCGCGGCTTCGTATCCCGAATTTAAAAAATGGGAAGACGTCGACGACATCTCTCCTGACCTTCTCCGCGGAATCTACGCCTACGGTTTTGAAAATCCAAGTCATATTCAGCAAAAATCAATACTTTCGATTATCCAGAAACGAGATGTCATCGCACAAGCTCAGTCGGGGACGGGCAAGACAGGCGCATTTACTGTCGCCGCACTTCAAAGCATTGATACAACCTCCGCGAAAACCCAAGTCATCATTCTCGCGCCTACACGCGAACTCGCAAAACAAATCTACGACGTCATCTCCGGTCTTGGCGCAATGATGTCTGGGTTGACAATGCGTCTTCTCGTAGGAGGCACGTCCACTGCGGAAGACGCGGCTGAGTTGCGTAAATCCGCACCACATATTATTGTAGGATGCCCCGGTCGTGTATTCGATATGATTCGACGCAACAATATTCAGGGGTCTAGTGTTCATATGCTTGTCCTTGATGAAGCAGATGAGATGCTTTCTGCAGGTTTTAATGACCAAATCTACAATATCTTTCAATATATGCCTTCAGATATTCAGGTCGTGCTTTTCAGCGCAACGATGCCGCCTGAACTCTATAGTTTGACCGAGAAGTTTATGCGGTCACCTGTCAATATTCAAGTGAAAGCAGAACAGTTGACTCTTGAAGGGATTCAACAGCATTATATCGCACTCGACGATGATGTCCAGAAATATTTGACCCTGAAGGACCTATTTAAGACGATTTCAGTGTCTCAATGTATTATTTTCTGTAATTCAACGAAACGTGTGTCTGACCTTCACGAAGCGATGCTGTTTGACGGATTCCCAGTTTGTTGTATACACAGTGGTATGGAGAAAGGAGACCGTGACAAGGCATACCAGGAGTTCAAGGCAGGTGTCCACCGTGTCCTTATTTCATCAAATGTGACTGCGCGCGGGATTGATATTCAGCAGGTTAGCACAGTGATTAACTTTGATATGCCACAAGATGTTCACATTTATCTTCACAGAATTGGTCGTTCTGGACGTTGGGGGCGTAAAGGTATTGGCATCAACTTTGTAACTCGTCGTGATATGCGGATTAAGAAGGAGATTGAGACATATTATGGCACCATTATTACAGAGTTGCCTATGAATTTTATGGAGGGAATTTAGACGGCGACAGCGAGGCTTGATGAGTTTAAAATGAAGGATTATATTCATTTTATACTGTAGAGTTATACAACGAGATACAAAGCTACAGCGATAACAGCAATGACAACCAAAAGTTCTTGTTCTTTTAGTGTATGTTCGTTGATTACTGATGTGCGCGAATCCGTAGGTGAACTACCGCGTGAACCAGAAGATGTCAAAGCATTATTAATGGAACATTTAGGATTTGGGGGAACAAAGACGGCAGAGGCGTCGTCGTCGTCGTCAGCATCGGCATCGGACACAGTCGCTATCTTCAAACACCCGATTTCATATACTGACCCTGAGAAATTACACGAATTGCCTACTTCTATCATTGATGACCTAGAAATGATACAACCGAAACAACGTGGAGCAGATACCGATACCGTAAACGGTCTGTATCATTATGTCTTCTCTCCTACCTCTGTCTATGGAACCGAACACCTCCCTATTTGGAGCAAGTATTATACAACTGATATTGAGTATCTGAAACAAACCCAAACACTCCTTCAAATGTTTGACAATGAAATCCTGGAACGTTGTATCGCGCAAAATACCGCACACGCAACCCCAGTGGAAGCATTTTCTACAATGAAGGAGACCTGGAAAGATTTCCGAGGAACGGGTAAACTTGCCGATTTCAAAGAGAAATTCAGTTACGTTGAAACCCCATTTCTCTCTAAACTAAACGGTTCGTCGTCGTTTCTCCAATTTCTGACATTGTATAATATTTCATCACCTGTGATAGCACTATTGACACCACTTATTGTGCTTATTATCCCGTTTTTCGTGCTAATGATGCGTGGACTCAGTGTTTCGGTATCCGAGTATATCGATATTTTGAAAACAATTATCAGTCAGCACGCAGTGGGGAAATTTATGACGCAATTTGACGCAGTAAGTGCCGAACAGAAGATGTATATCTTAATGTCGGTGGTATTTTACGTGTTTCAAATTTACCAGAACATAATGGCGTGTGTGCGTTTCTACCGGAACATCAAACTGGTTCATAGTCATATTCACACCATCAATGGTTATTTAACAGCGACGGGGGTGAATATGTCGTATATGATTCAACTTATCCAGACGTATCACTTGTCGGCCTATGAGCCATTTCGCGAGGAACTCACGGCGAAATATACTCTACTGAACCAAGTGACACAGGCACTCGCCGATATTTCGCCATTTTCAGTTTCCGTGAGTAAGTTCTTCCAGATTGGGTATGTGATGAAGAATTATTATTCACTGTTTTCGCAGACAGACTTAAATGACCTATTGGATTATAGTTTTGGATTTAACGCATATATGGAGCATTTGACGGCGTGTCGGTCGTTCGTCATTGACGGAAGAATTCACGCGTGTTCGTTCACGAAGGCCGAGGCAGAGGCCGAGACCGAGGCCGGAGCCGAGACCGAGGCGCGCCCATTGACGCCAATCAAGGAAGACGCCGACGGCGAGGGCGATGGCGATGGCGATGGCGATGGCGCAGGCGATGGCGAAGCCGTATTACCACCACCACCACCACCCGCCCCTTCTGTCAAAAAATCCGGTATCACAAAACTGATTTCACAGGTATACGCACCCCTCCAGGCTGTAAATGCCACCACAGTTGTCGCCAATGACATCGTGCTGGATAAACAACTCGTCATTACCGGCCCCAATGCTGCGGGAAAGACTACCGTCATCAAGTCTACTTTATTCAATATTATTCTTTCGCAACAGATCGGTTACGGCTTCTATAAGGATGCGGAAATCAATCCATATGACTATCTTCACTGTTACTTGAATATCCCAGATACGTCCGGGCGCGACAGTCTCTTTCAAGCCGAATCACGGAGATGTATGGAAATTCTCCGATGTATTATGGATAACCCCACATCGCGTCATTTCTGTATTTTTGACGAACTGTATTCGGGAACCAACCCATATGAGGCGGTCGCTGCCGCATACGGCTATATTGCGTTCATCTCCAAAAATCCACAGGTCGACCTTATCCTCACTACGCATTACATTGAACTCTGTGAACTTCTGGAGAAGCGGAACTCGGGAGCGATTGCGAATCTTCATATGTCGGTCTCTCCGGATACAGGCGCGTATGAGTATAAAATTGCGAACGGAATCTCCACTATCAAGGGGGGGCTGAAAGTGCTCCGCGACCTTGAATATCCAAACGAAATCGTGGAGAGCGCGAGTGAAATTATACGGGGGTAGACTGTTTCGCAAGTGAATACCCGGCAATACCAGTCAAAATATGATAACACGAATGAAATATGGCGTATTTACCACGAATGACTCTTGTTCCTCGTGGAACCGAATTTTTATAGAAAAAAAAACCTATCATAAATGACATATAGAACAAAGAGTCTAAATGTCCATAAATATACAAATTTTCGAGAATATGAGATATTATACACAACTTCGCCATAGTTCCTTCAATTTTTTGAAACAGTGAAAGAATATTCGATGAATAACAACATCCTTCGCGTTGTAAATGATAATAATACGCAAATAACACAGTAATCAATGAAGCAGTTCCTCTATAATATTGTTCGTTTACAAATAATGTAATTACACACGGTAAGAACGCAAGTGTACTCAACGCGCAAAAGTCGAAAGGTAATAATGAATCATACGGGCATCCATTTTCATCATTGATAGAAACTTCGCTGTATTCGTTATATAATGTCGTATGTTTACTGAGTTGTTTTTGTAATATTTTCGTGCTTTGTTCACATTCAACAATTGTCGGGTCTACCGGTTCACCAAGTGTAATTGTTCGTGTCGAATAATTGATACACAATGGATAAATTTTACATTTCATTTGCTTTGCTATATAATAATAACCAGTTCGCCATTCTCGCTTAGAACACGTTCCTTTTGGCGAAATATGTAACATCGGCATTTCACACATTTGTGTCACATTAGCAATAATATGTTGTATTGAATCGCTATTTTTATTTTCATTTGGCGGAGCATATACACAGTTCAATAATGATGTAAATGGACGATAATACCACTTAGATAATTTTGGCTGAACCAATGCACAAAAGTTGCACCCGTAACTAGAAATTTTATATAAAAAATATGTGAATATGTCCCAATAACTCGTATGTAAAAATACGATAACGCATTTTTCACGAGGAATATTTATACATTCACTCCATCCAAATAAACGTTTTATGAAATTTAGTCGCATTCTATACTATTGTATTACACGAACTACTTTATATTTACTTTGGTTCAACCAAAGCAATACACCCGCGCAACCATCGCTTATACGTATAATAAATTGGGTCATCCGTATCTGTCACCTTTTCAAGCACACAAATGTCATTGTAAAACGAAACAAGTTGCTCACGGGTAGGCTCTTTCTCCGGGGAAGCGGTGACTGCGTCGTATATCGCGTTCAAATTTGCGCGGGCTTCTTCGTGTTTTTGCGTGAACTGTGCTTCATACAATGAAGCATTTAGATAGTTCAAGAAGTTTGCGAGGAGTTCGCGTGGGTTGCTTATGAACGGGGTTACTTCGTTACTCATTTTCTTACATCATAAATACAAAAATATATTTATGCTGTATTCCCCGACATCGCAATCGTCTTATCTATCAGCACATTCTTCGCCACCCGCTTTATCACTTTACTAATATTACCATCCTTCTCGCCATCCGTAATCGTCTTTGACAGTTTGAAATACTGGACGTTTTCATTTGAATTGCTATCCATACAGCGCGGGTGTTGTGCGGCCCACTCGCCCATCAATTGAACGTTTTTATGCTCCACCGCAAGGACAGCATTTGTCATTTTCCGATAATCCGGGCTGTCCTGCTCCCATTTGTCCGCGTCTTTCACATACAGCGTTTCCCGCTTAATATCACTACAATGAACCGGGCGTTTATGTAACTCGGTTTTATTCAGGTTTGAAATGAGGATATTCGATATCCCCTCCACATAACCGAGTTTGCCAACACTTTCCAGGTCATCTGTATTCAACTGGATGGAATCCACAAAGTCCTTCATATTCATCGCATCCTTACACCGTTCTTTCAAGAATATCTGTAAATTATACGTTTGGTTGTAACAGTTTGTCATATTGTTGGTATTGTTATACGTCAATGGGGACGCCACCATTGCTGCCGCATTCGCTGCCGCATTTGCCGCCGTTGTTTTGTATAATTCCAGTATCTGTGACTTAAATTCTTGGTTCAGTTGCATCATAGTGTTTATCATTTTCTTCAATTCATCGGTGTTTTCAACTTTAGTTGTTTCCATTGCTTTCACAATACATGTCGTTCCGTATTTCTTATTATGCCTCCATAATCCCGTTCGGTTGATATAGGGACGTTTACAGAATTTACAAGCATAGGAGGCGCCAGCGCCGGCAGATGTGGCGGCGGTCACGTGACCGGTCACGTGACTTTCGTCGGATTCCCCATCGGAAGAGGTCACGTGACCGGTCACGTGACTACCCCCCGAAGGACGGTAGATTACATTCTGACTTGCGTCCTCCTCCCCCAAATCGATATGAACGATTTCATCGATGGGTGTTTTTTGGGGTGTCGACTGTTCGCAAATTTCCAAAGTGTGTTTTGGGGGGATGTTTTTCGCGGCAGCACCCCCCGACCCCCCTGCGATGAGACTGTGAATCAATGTTTTACATTTGGCGTTCTCGGAACATAACCGTTGATGCTTTGGCGAAAAGATGTGACGTTTGTAATCAAATTTGTTATTGGTTGTGATGTTACACGTATCGCAATGGAACATAAATGAATTTTCCCTGTTGCGTAAAATGGTGCCTAAAGTTGGGAGGTTATATACATGGGGGAGATAAACGGCCGCGCCGGACGAACGCGCCGGGAGGAGGCCAAAAATTATCGTCACAAAATTTTGGGCGGAACGAAAAAAGTTGTGACTGGTCAGTCACAAAACGCGCATTTTTCGTGTTTCAAAAGTATCCTGGCCTACCCCCGTTTTGGACAAGCACGTAAAATGTTGCTTAATGTTGCGTAGTAGGCAACATTTTACGCAAATATGGTAGGCGGGCATTGGTATACATACTACCAATGAACGGTCGCCATTGGTCCCATTCTATTTATCTATTTTTGAACCGAATATTTTCGGCTGAAAACTCTTCTATTCCAAAGTATGTGAATTGTCAAACCACGGACTTTTATGAAAAAAAACGAAGTTTTGAATCGAATATTTTTGGCTGAAAAGTGTTTCTCTCGAATGAAATCCTATGGTTCCAACCGGAACTTTTCAGATAAAACCAACATAAACCTAATCAACGGATGTTATTCACATCATTCGTTTATTCTATTTATTTATAACATCGCGAAGTATTATATTAGATACAACGAGAGATTATGGGCGAGTTGAGTTTTTTAACTATTATCGTTAGTTTAGCTGTTTGTTCTCTTTTGGTATACGCAGTCTTTCAATATATGAAGGTTCGATTGACGATTTTAGAACAATCCCATAAAGAACAAGCGATGATTTTACAACAATATATCGAAGAATCGGCCACGGATATTCATCGTTTATATAAATTAACAACAAATGGCAGCTCGCCTCCGCAAGGAAGTATTATTTTGGAATACGCAGATGCGAATGCGAATGCGAATGCGAATGCGAATGAATCGTCATCAATGATGAAACAAAGTGCGTATAATGAACCTCATTTGATTCATTTGGATACAGCAATGTTTCAAAATAACCGTAACTTGATTGAAATATCATCTGACAGCGAAGATACAACTGATACAGAAAGTGAAACTGATAGTGAATCTGATACTGAATCGGAGACGGATAGTGACAATGAAAGTGAATGTCACGTCAATAATAATAATAATCGCGAAGAAAGCGATAGCGAAGAAGATGATAACAATAGTGAAGAAACCAATAATGACACTATAAAACCTACTGAAGATGTTACCTTAACCGAAGTCGCAGAGATTGTTATGTGCGATAATGTTCCCGAAATTAAACTTGTAACTGTAGATTTAGGCGTAAACACCCAAGAAATGGTCGCATTAGAGTCAGTAGAACAGCCACCGCGAAATGATGTTCTTTCTATGTTATATAAGAAGGCGCAACAAGAACAAGAACAAGAACAAGAACAAGAAAACGAAAATGAAAAAGTAATTGTAGCACCTACGGCGGATGTCACCACCACCGCCACTACCACCACCGCCGCTATCACCATTACATCGGGGGCATCATTGACATCTCTCTCTGTGAGCGAACTTCGCCAACTGCTTAAGGAGAAATACAAGCATCATCCTGAAAAACATGCTGAAATTCAAAAATTAAAGAAAGTTGAACTAATCTACGCATTACAAAACCTGTAAAAATCTTTTATTCTAACATTATACATAATACACAATGTCACATTCACAACCTCATTGGTCCAAGAATTACAGTTCTAGTCATAATGTTTATTTTGACTTTCCACCGTTGATGACGGATGGACGCAATTTCTCGGGATGGCAACCTGGTAACGCCGTAAATGAATCCATTCGCCGCGCTGAAAATATCAAGACCAATTGGGACTATCGTCGTTATTTAACACAGAACGCAGACCAGATTATGACGATTAACCGGGTTGACGCAGTAAATATGTCCGGGCACGGCTCATTTGACGTGAATGGTTATGAACAAGAGAATCATCGCAATACACCCTTTATGTATTCTTCCGTTATGGATACACGAGAACCGTTTGGGTATGTCCAGAGCGACTTGAAGGACATCTATCTCTCGCGAGATGCGCTTCAGTCTCGTATGGTTGCGCCGGAAATTACACAAGAGCAAGTTCTGGAGTTCCAACGACAGCAGCAACAGCAGCAGCAACAGCAGCGTAATGGCGGCGCGGTGGCGAGACGGTAATCAACAAATGACGAACCGGTATAAACCTTAATTTGTAAGGATTGGTATATCCTAATTCTTACAAATGCGAATTATCAGCTTTGATGTCGGAATGAAGAATCTCGCATATTGTTTATTCACGATTCCAGACGACATCGCATTTACAGGGGCGACACCATCCACCCTCGTGAAGCACATTAAAATCGAGAGATGGGACGTCATTGATTTACGATTTGAACCCAATTCTGCGCCGTGTGAAGCAATACCTGCCCCGAAGAGAACGTGTAGTAATGACGGAAAGTTGGCAAAGTGGATAACGCCGAACGTGCCACTCGCTTTACGTTCGGCTAACTTAAAGAATATAGAACACAACGACTCATCCTCCCTCACACACGAATCGTCTAGTGCGAGTGTTGTGAGTGGATCTCACTCTGCGAGCGAAACGAACAACACGAGCGTTTTATGTAACAAGTGTGCCGAAAAATCTAAATTCAAAATCCCATCGCGAGAGATTCTTCCCATTCAGCGTAATCTCTCACTCCTTGATAAAAAGAAACTCACCGAACTAATGGATATTAAGGCAAATCTCTCGTCGCCGCCATCTGGCAACACGGAAGTCACAGCGCAGAATCTAAAAGTGAGAAAGGCAGACCTTATCCAAGATATCAAAACAAACCTTGCGAGAGATTTTCTTGAACCATTTGATGAAGCCAAGTATTTGATTCGTATCGCCGGGGGGTGTGGCAGTGGTGCCACGGATGCAAGCGCGAAACCGAAGAAGGCAAATTATCTCTACGCTCACGACCTGGATTTAATCACTTATGGGCGTAATATGATGAAGCATCTCGACGCGATACTGTTCTCTTCGTCTTCGTCTTCATCTGTCATCGATATGATGATTATCGAAAATCAAATCAGCACTCTCGCCTCTCGAATGAAGACACTTCAAGGTATGATTACGCAGTATTTTATTATGAAGAACATCCAATATATCGAGTTCATCTCCGCATCCTGTAAATTAAAACTGTTTACATCCGTGACACCAAGCGCACACGATGTCGCATCCCACGACGACGCACTAGAAGAATGTGTTGACGCATCTACCTATGCCGACCGTAAGAAATCCGGAATTATCGTATGCCGTTCTCTCGGCGAAATCTCTCGAAAACGTAATTCAGAATTCGTGAAATGGATGCCCGTATTCGAAAAACACAAAAAGAAGGACGACCTCGCTGATTGTTTTTTACAAGGATTATGGCGGGTTCATAGTGCGGAACAAATGAAATAATATTGTCTACTTGAATCATATCAAATCTAGTATAAAGATTGTATTTGTAGTATATTCTATACGAAGAAGGAACATAACCTACGATGGCGGAAGAAATTGATTTAGGCGCTTTGGATACGATGCCGACGTTTACGTTTAGTAAGTCGGGTGGTGGTGGTGGTGGTGGCGGCGGTGGCGGCGGCGGTAGCAGTTTCGGCGGAGGTATTGAACTTCTTATGAATAATAAATTTAAGGATAGTGACCGTAAGGGCAGTGGCGGCGGTAGCGGTGGCGATATTGATTTAAGTGAACTCACCGCACTTGAAAATGAACTTAACGATTTAAGCAATGTTGCGCCGAAAGGACGAGGTAGTGACAGTGGCGGTGGCGGTGGCGGTGGCGGTGGCGGTGGCTTTTTGAGCGGTATATTCGGCGGTGGCGGCGGCAATGGTAATGACGGTGGTCACGGTGGCGACGGTGGTGGTGGCAGCAGCGGCGGTGGCGGAATTCATTTAGGCGAATCCACCTCAAATACTGACGCAGATAATCGCACATGGGACGGTTATGGCAAATTCAACAATATCCCACTCGACCCTGACGCGAACATCGACCCGACCCCCCAACTCTCCAAAGAAGAAATGCTGAAAGAGAAATTCAAATTGCTTCGTAAACTTGAAGAATTGGAACAGAAAGGCGTACAACTCACCAAACGTTATTCGATGGATTCTTCGTATGCGGAGATGAAGGGTGAATATGACACACAAATGGAGGAACGTGAGCGCCAGAATAGTGTAAAATTCCAGGGAAAGATGCTTCTTGCTTGTATCACTGGTCTCGAATTCCTGAATAACAAATTCGACCCCTTTGATTTGAAGTTGGAGGGATGGTCTGAGCAAGTCAATGAGAACCTCGGGGAATATGATGAAATCTTCGGTGAACTTCACGAGAAATACAAATCCAAGGCCAAGATGTCGCCGGAGTTGAAGTTGCTGTTTCAGTTGGGTGGCAGCGCAATTATGCTTCATATGACGAATACGATGTTTAAATCCGCGCTTCCTGGTATGGATGATATTATGAGACAGAACCCTGAACTGATGCAGCAATTCACACAAGCGGCCGTGTCGTCAATGTCGAATAATCTCGGTGGCGGTGGCCCGAGTGCGCGCGGGTCCGGGTTTGGTAACTTTATGAATGATATCATCGGTAGCGGTGGCGGCCCTGGAAGCCGTAATTACGAGCCTCCCCCTTATATGCAACAACGCCCACCTCCCCCTCCTATCGCGACCAAAGGTCCCGTCGCTCCACCTCCACCTGTTCGCCCAGGAGCGACCGCAATGCCGACCCCGATGTCAGCACCCGCGCCCGCGCAAGAACAACGTGCACGACGACCTGAAATGCGTGGTCCAAGCACGGATGTATCTGATATGATGTCACGATTGAAGACCAAGACAATTAATATTCAGTCGGGTGGTGGTGGTGGCAGTAGTTCAATTGCCGAACAAAGCAGCAGCAATGGCAGCAGCGGCAACGCAATGCTTCAAAATATTCTTTCAGGAATGACGGGAAGCAGCAGCAATAGCACTGGTGATGACATCTCACTTGAACCTACCGTGATTAATGTTTCAAGTTTAGGTGATATTCCTCAGGATTCAGCACCTCATAAATCAAAACGTAGACCGAGGTCGGAGAAAAATACGGTGAGTATGGACCTCTAGGGGGGTTCCGCCCCCCAACGATTGACGCTCCGCTCAATGCCCCATGCATTCGCGGGGGGCACGGAACTACGGGGGGTTCCGCCCCCCAACGACGGAACTACGGGGGGTTCCGCCCCCCAACGACGGAACTACGTTCTATAACCAGAGCATAACCAGTTC
>Ga0194118_10001559_pt1 | contig 32157 bp, 28 predicted proteins | sample TA2MahsurfametaG_2_FD_148662 | JGI IMG/M metagenome (GOLD analysis project Ga0194118, IMG submission 148662) | Freshwater microbial communities from Lake Tanganyika, Tanzania - TA2015013 Mahale N5 surface | ecosystem: Environmental > Aquatic > Freshwater > Lake | place: Tanzania: Lake...
GCCATCGGGGGCGGCGCCGGCGTGGATGTGCAGATTGGCGATGCCGAAGCGGCGGCGGTTCTGCTCCAGCAGGGCAATGGCGTCTGGGTCCCGCTCCAGGGTGTGCACCGCGCCCGCTGGCATCAGGCGGGCAATCTCCAGGGCCAGGGCACCGGTGCCCCCGCCCACGTCCCACACGAGGGAGTGGGCCAGTGGGCGCAGATGGGCCAGCAGCATCACCCTCAGCTCCATCGGTGTGGGACTGAAGCCAGGGGCGTCGTGGAAGGCGGCGTCGGGCAGGCCCGGCGTCACGAAATCCCAGCGGTAGGGCATCGGGGATCCGGACACGGCGGCAGCGGAGCCTCAGGCGGCCACAACCCTCACCGTATCAGCGATCTGCCCAGGCCACTCCCGGGCCTGTTCCGCCAGCCAACGGGCCCGCTCCCCATCGATCCGCTCCCCGGGAATCAGGAGAGGAATCCCCGGGGGATAAGGACAGAGGGGCTCCGCCGCAATGTGCCCGGCCGCTACCGCCAGCGGCACGGCCAGCGATGGTGCCCGCCAGGCCACGCCCAGCTCCAGCTCGGGCTCGGCCACCAGCGGCAGGGGCGGCCGGCTGAAGGGCGGCAAGGGCGGCCCCCCGAGGGCGCGCTGCAGCCGCTGGAGCACCCGCGGCAGCCGCCCCACCACGCCCCGGGGTGGCCGCTCCCCCAGACAGAAGGTGAGCGTGCCGGGTTCGGGCAACTCCGCCAGCACACCCCGCTCCAGCAACCAGCCATCCGCCTCCAGGCCGTTGATGCCCATGGAGGCGGTGTGCAGCACCAGGCGCAGGGGATCGTCGGTGGTGAGCAGGGGGAGGCCCCGGGCCGCGCAGCGCTGTCGCAGGCGGGCGGCCACGCCTTCGGCGCGGCGCCGGCGCCGAAGACCGCGGGAACTGCCCAGCTCCTGCAGAGCCACCTCGGCTGAAGCGAGGAGCAGGGCGCTGGGGCTGGAGGTCTGCAGCCAGAGCAGGGCCCGCTCCACGGCGGCCGGATCCACCCGGCTGCCCTGCAACAGCAGGGCCGCGCTCTGGGCCAGGCCGCCGGCGGCCTTCTGGCAGGAGAGCACCACCAGATCCACGCCGGCCGCCAGGGCCTCGCCGCGGCCATGGGCCTGATCCACCAGCAGCGGCAGGCCGGCGGCCCGCACACGGGCGGCCAGGGGGGCCAGCTCGGCCGCCAGCCCCTGATAGGTGGGGGAGACCAGCACCACCGCGGCCAGCGGGCCCGCCGCCAGGGCGGCGGCGAGCACCCGCTCCAGCCAGGGGGCGTCGGGCTGCAGCCACAGTCCGGTGGCCGGATCGAAGGGCAGGTCGAACAGCACCGGCCTCAGCCCACCCAGCAGGCAGCCGTGCAGCAGGGAGCGATGCAGGTGACGGGGGAGCAGCACCCGGCTGCCCGGTGGAGCCAGGGCCAGCAGGGCGGTCTGGAGCAGCCCGCTGGCGCCGTTCACCCCAAACCAGCAGCGCGCAGCCCCGAGCTGGATGGCACAGCGGCGCTGGGCCTCAGCCACCGCCCCCTCCGGCTCGAGGGGGCCGCCGATCCAGGGCAACTCCGGCAGATCCCAGCTGGCCGGTGGCTGCCGCAGCAGCTGGGCCAGCGGCGACGGCAGGCCCCGCCCCCGCCCATGGGCGGGCAGGTGCAAAGCCAGGGGGCGCGACCAGGGGGCGGGCGGGGCCAGCAGGGGGGGGAGGAGGGGCTGCATCACCCGGCCCGTCGACGGTTTCTAGAGTCTGCCCAGTGAGCGTCCCGCAGCCTCCGGGCTGGCCATCCCCCCAACCGCCTTGCCCGCCCTCTCCTCCGCCGCCAACGGCTACCAGCCCGCCGCCGACCTGCGCTGGCTGCTGTTCAGGCCCTGGTTGCTGGCCAGCCGGCTGGCGACCGTGCTCTGGCAGCTGGGCAGCCTGGGCCTGGTGCTGCTGGTGCAGGGCAACAGCAGCGACAAGGCAGTGCAACGGCGCCTGGCCGAGCGCATCCTGCACACCCTCACGGCCCTGGGCCCCTGTTTCATCAAGGTGGGGCAGGCCCTCTCCACCCGGCCCGACCTGGTGCGGCGCGACTGGCTCGAGCAGCTCACCCGCCTGCAGGACAACCTGCCCGCCTTCCCCCACGACGTGGCCCTGGCCACGATCGAAGCCGAGCTGGGGGCACCGGCGAGCCAGCTGTTCGCCGAGTTCCCGGATTACCCGATGGCGGCCGCCAGCCTCGGCCAGGTGTACCGGGCGCGGCTGGCCGACGGCCACTGGGTGGCGGTGAAGGTGCAGCGGCCAGGCCTGGAGCGGATCCTGCGCCGCGACCTGGTGCTGATCCGCCTGCTGGCCACCCTCACCGGGCCCCTGCTGCCGCTCAACCTCGGCTTTGGCCTGACCGAAATCATCGACGAGTTCGGGCGCTCCCTGTTCGAGGAGATCGACTACCGCCGGGAAGCCGACAATGCCGAGCGCTTCGCGGCGCTCTTCGCCGGCCATCCAGAGGTGCACGTGCCGGCGGTGGAGCGGCACCTCAGCGGCGAGCGCGTGCTCACCACGAGCTGGATCCATGGCACCAAGCTGCAGGAGCGGCAGGTGCTGGAGGGCCAGCGCCTCGACCCCGCGGCCCTGATCCGCACCTGCGTGGTGTCGGGCCTGCGCCAGTTGCTCGAGTTCGGCTACTTCCACGCCGACCCCCACCCCGGGAACCTGTTCGCCCTGCCGGGCCGCACCGGCGCCATGGGTCACGTGGGCTACGTGGATTTCGGGATGATGGATTCGATCACGGATGCCGACCGCCTCACCCTCACCAGCGCGGTGGTGCATCTGATCAACCGCGATTTCCGAGCCCTGGCCGAGGATTTCGTGCAGCTGGGCTTCCTTCACCCCAGCACTGACCTCGAACCGATCATTCCGGCCCTGGAAGAGGTGCTCGGAGGAGCCATCGGCGAAAACGTGGGCGATTTCAACTTCAAGGCGGTCACCGACCGCTTCTCGGAGCTGATGTACGACTACCCGTTCCGGGTGCCTGCCCGCTTCGCCCTGATCATCCGGGCCGTGGTGAGCCAGGAGGGACTGGCGATGCGGCTGGATCCCTCCTTCCGCATCCTCCAGGTGGCCTACCCCTATGTGGCGAGACGGCTGCTGGCCGGCGACACGGCGGAGATGCGCGAGAAGCTGCTGGATGTGCTCTTCGACCAGCAGGGCCGGCTGCGCATCGAGCGCCTCGAGAGCCTGCTGGCGGTGGTGGAAGGAGAAGGGCCGAGCACGGATCTGCTGCCGGTGATGGGCTCGGGCCTGAAGTTGCTGCTGGGGCCCGATGGCGGCAGCCTGCGCCAGCGCCTGCTGCTCACCCTCGTGCAGGGCGATCGCCTGCACACCGAGGACCTGCGGGCCCTGGCGGGCCTGGTGCGCCGCACCTTCTCCCCCCGCAAGCTGGCCGGCGGCATGCTGGCCCGGCTCAATCCCCTCGCCTCCGCGGCCTGAAGCGAGCGGACGCCGCCGTGACCTCCCCGTCCGCGCCCTGGGCCCGCATGCGCCTGGCACTGCGCTCCTGGCGGCGTGAGGAACGGCGGCCGCTGCCGCCCCGCTCCAGCCAGGAGTGGCTGTGGCGCGCGAGCGCTGCGGCCCTGCTGGGCCTCACAGGCTTCACCTTTGTGAGCCTGCTGGAGCAGCGCCATCAGGTGCGCCTGGCAGAACGGCAGGAGGCCCTCACGCTGCTGCGCTCTGAGCTGCAGTTGAGCCTGCAGGTGGCGCAGGACTGGGGCCAGTGGACCGAGATGCACACCTACGCGGCCAGCCCGGATCACCGATTTCTGGAGGTGAACATCCGCAGGGCTGCCGTGCTCCAGAGCGGTGGCGTGATGCTGGCGTTCAACAACCGCCACCAGCTGCTGTTCACGGCCGATCGCCAGGGGCTCAACCGGGCGGCCCGCAGGCCCCTGGTGCAGTGCCTGCAGCCGAATCTCCCCCGACGCAGCGGCCCCGGTGAGCGGATCCTCCTCCTCTGCCAGGAGGAGAGGGGACGGATCTACACCGGCGCCCTTGGCGGCATCACCGACAGCCCCGGGCTACAACCGGCCAACGGCAGCCTGGCTTTTCTGCTGCCAGCGGTGAGCGCCCAGCAGTCGCCGCGCAGCCAGAGGCTGATGGCTCAGCTGATGGCCGATCTGCGCCCCTCCCCAGGCAGCACCCTCTCCCAGGCACCCCCCGCCGCCAGCCTCCTGGAACAGGAGCTCGGCCAGCCGTTGCTCAACCCGGCAGGGCAACCCCTGCAACTGAGACCGCTGTCCATCTGGGAAGGGACCGCCATTCCCCTGCGCAACACCGTGCCGGTGCTCACCCTGGGCAGCGGCGGGGCCGTGCTGGTGCGCATGCTCTGAATGCTGGAACGCCGCCGCCAGCGACTGGAGAAATGCCGCCTGGAGACCAACCGGAGGGTGCAGCAGCGCCGGCGCCAGAGCGACGAGCAGCGCGTGGAGATGGAGCGCAAGCTGAACAGCAGCCTCACCGCCGCCGTGGTGGCCCACGAGATCCGGCAGCCCCTCAGCACGATCCTGCTGCACTGCCGGCTGGCCCTGCAGGACCTGGAGTTCACGGACGCCATGCCCGCCGGCCGCAGCTCCAGCTCCGAGCCGGATCGCGCCAGTCTTCCTCTGCAGACCCAGCTGACCCGGCGGCTGGCGGCCCTGAACAGCGAGGCCCAGCGGGCCGTGCAGATCACGGAACGGATGCGCATGCTGCTGCGCAACGTGAACACACCTCACAAGCCGGTCAACCTGGTGACGGTGGTGGAGAGCTCCCTGCTGTTCTTCCGCCGAGCCATCAGCCAACACGCCATCGCCCTCTCCACGGTGGGACTGGAGGGTGACCTGTGGCTGGATGGGGATGCCACCCAGCTGCAATCGGCGGTCAACAACCTCCTGCAGAACGCCATAGATGCGCTGCTGGTGCAGAACCTTCGCGACGGGCGGCACCTGCACCTGACGCTGACCCGGGAGGCCAGTGCGGTGCGCCTTCGCATCGCCGACAGCGGTGCCGGCTTCCCGAGAAGCACTCCCCTGCTCCTCACCACCTCCAAGCCCCAGGGCAGTGGCCTCGGGCTGTTCGTGGTGCGCACCACCATGCAGAACCACGGCGGCCGACTCAGGCTCGGGCGCAGTGCGGAGCTGGGAGGAGCCGAGGTGGAGCTGCTCTGGCCTCTGTCCCCCGAACGTTCAGCTTCCGGCGGGAATGGTGAGCCAGCACACCAGGATGCTCAGGGAACTGAACACCACGACGGCTAGGGGCCAGAGTTCATCCAGCCGGTAGAGATGGCGCTCGAGCTGGTCGCGCTCTGGCCCCTCGGCCATCGCCTCCATGTCGCTGTAGCGCCGGCCGATCCAGATCACCAGCACAAAGGCCATCAGGGTGACCACGTAGGCCACCACATACACCTGGTCGAGGAAGGTGAGGAAGGGCAGCTGGGGCAGCTCGGAGCGGTAGGTCTGCTGCAGAAAGACCAGAGTGAGGAGCACCGTGACGGGGATGCTGGCGCGAGCGTCCTGTTCATCGGGCCGCACCTTGAACACGAGCAGCACCATCGCCATCAGCACCGCCAGGGGCAGCAGCAGCCGCCAGAAAGCGGCCCAGGCGGAGGTGCCGAAAGCCATGTCAAACACCACCTGGCTGTAATCGTTCTCCGCACCACCGAGGCCGAAGTTGGTGGCGTAGTGGTGGCGGTACTCCGCCATCGACCAGCCCCGGTTGAGCCAGCCGATGATTGCCGCATACAGGCCCATGCCACTGTTCTGAAGATCAGGCTCAAAGCGCAGACTGGCGTAGTCGAGCTCCCCGTCCACGTCGTCGGCCTCCACCACCAGCGGCAGGCTTACCGTGGTGAAGGGGAAGTGACGGAAGCTGGCCCGGTCGATGTAGAAGCGGCCCATGTAGGTGAACAGCTGGTAATAACTGCCATCCACGAGCTTTTCGGGCCGATCGCTGAGGGGCTGGAGCACCGGATCGGCATCTGACACCAGTCCGTTGAGCAGGTTGATGCGCTGATCGATGGTGGCGCCCCAGGCGTCGAGATAACGCTGCAGGGGTTCATCCCAGCGCAGCCAGAGGTAGCCGTTGGCGAAGAAGCTGGGGACGCTGAGGTCGAGGTCATAGGTGCTGGTGGTGTAGACCCCCACCTGCACGTTGTGGCGGGCCTGCTGGAGGGCCTGCTGATCCACGGCGGTCTCGGCGCCACTGAGGCGTTCTCCGCGCAGGGAGGTCCAGCCACTGGAGAGCACATGGGCCGGATCGGTGGTGAGGGCCCGGGAGGCCGAGGTGAGGCGCAGGGAATCGCGGCTGCGAACCGGCTCCACATCGATCTGGGCGAGCCCCATCACGGCGAGGATGGTGGCCACCACCACCGAGAGGATGGCCAGGATGTTCCAGCGCTTCTGTCTGCGCGGGGCCATGGGGGCTGCACCGTCTGGCCCGACCCTAGGCGCGAGCTTCCGGGCGGCAGTCCCCCTCCTGGGAGCCATCCCCGTGCTGGCCACCCTGCCCCTGCTGCTGGGCCTGAGCCGCCCTCCCGCTCCTGCCGGCACGCTCAACACGCCGCCGCAGCCGGGAGAGCCACAGGGCGAGGCCCTGCTCCTGGGCCAATCGGCGCCCCTCTCCGGGCCATCGGCTCAGCTGGGACAGGAGTATCGCCAGGGTGCGGAAGCCTGGTTTGCGGAGGTGAACCGCCGCGGCGGCATCCACGGCCGGCCGATCCGCCTGATCAGCCGGGACGACCGCTACGAGCCCGATCTCACCGTGCGCAACACCCGCCAGCTGATCGAGAACGACCGGGTGCTGGCCCTGTTCGGCTACGTGGGCACCCCCACCAGCCAGGCTGCGCTGCCCCAGGTGGAGCGAGCGCGGATTCCCCTGGTGGCGCCACTCACGGGGGCCCGGGTGCTGCGGGAGCCCCAGCGGCCCACGGTGTTCCACCTGCGGGCCAGCTACCAGGCGGAAATCGACCACATCGTCAACGACCTCGTCCGCGATGCCCGCCACCGCATCGCCGTGGTGCACCAGGCGGATGCCTTCGGCGATGACGGCCTGGCGGCGAGTGAGCGGGCCCTGCGCCACCATGGCCTTCGGCCTGTGGCCACCGCCTCGGTGCGGCGCAACTCCACCGAAGTGGCGGCTGCCGTGCGCACGGTCCTGGAGGCCGAAGCCAATGCGGTGGTGATCATTGCCGCCTACCCCAGCGCCGCCGCATTCAGCCGGGAGCTGCAGCGGCGCGGCAGCCGCGCCCAGCTGATGAACGTGTCGTTTGTGGGCACCCGCGGGCTCCAGGACGCCCTCCCCGATGGCCATGCCACGGGCATCGGCATCAGCCAGGTGGTGCCCTTTCCCTGGAACCGGCGGGTGCCGGTGGTGGCGGAATACCAGCGGCTGATGCGGCGCCAGGACCCGGAAGCAGGCTTCGGGTTCACCAGCCTGGAGGGCTTTCTCGCCGCCAAGCTGATCACCGAGGGCCTGCGGCGGGCAGGGCCCGAGCCCAGCCGCGCCAGCCTGGTGCAGGGACTGGAAGCCATCGGCCGGATGGATCTTGGCGGCACGATGCTCAGCCTGGGCCCGCGCGATCACCAGGCGAGTGAGGCGGTGCAGCTCACCTTCCTGGGTTCCCAGCGCTGGGAACCCTGAGGAAGCAGCGTCGCTAGGGTCGGCGCCATCTGGAATGCAGCGCCGTGTCCCTCGAGCCGTTCTCCGCGCCGATCAACCTCAGCGAAGCGGCCTCCGACCTGGCCAGCGGCAGCTACGGCGACCTTGATGCCGTCGAGTTCCTGCTGGAGTACGCCCCCATCGGCCAGCCGCCCTACCTGGTGGCCGGGGTGGGCCTGGCGATCGGCGTGCTCTGCGGCCTCACGTTCGCCCGGCTGGTGCAGAACCGCCTGGAGGGCTGGAAGCAGGATCGGCTGGCCCTGCTGCCCCTGGGCACCGGCGCCACCACCCTGCCGTTCATCGGTGTGATCCTGGGCATCACCCTGTTCATCGGCGGCAGCCTGCAGGTCTTCGGCTTCTCCAGCGGCGCCGCCCTGCTGGTGAGCTTCGTGCTCTCGGTGGGCACCGCCGGCGCCCTGTGGGTGCAGCTGGAGCGGCTGATGGCCCAAGTGGAGAACGGCACCTTCAGCGCCGTCGACTTCGACAACTTCGACCAGTTCTTCTAGGCGGCCAGGTAGCCGTCCAGCCGGCGCGACTGGCTGCGGATGCCCTCGAGGGCCTTGCGCTCGAGGTTGCGCGTCTTGTCGCGGCTCATGCCCAGGGTCTTGGCGATTGAGCTGAGGCTCATCGGTTCCTGCAGGCCTTGGCCGTCGGTGTCAATGCCGTAGCGCATCTTCAGCACCTGCCCCTGCAGCTCCGGCAGCTGCTCCAGCAGCGCCCGCAGGTCCCCCTTCAGGCACTCCCCATCCAGCCGCTCCTCCGGCAGCTCCCCATCCCCTGCCAACAGCTCCAGCAGCTCCGTGTCATCCCCGTCGCCCACCTTCGTCTCCAGGCTCACCGGCTGACGCGCCCGGCACAGCAGGTCCTTCACCTCCTCCTCCGGCAGCTCCACCCACTCCGCCAGCTCCGTCACCGTCGGCGTGCGTCCCAGCTGCTGGCTCAGCTCCCGCTGGCCCTTCTTCAGCTTGTTCAGCGTCTCGGTGATGTGGATCGGCAGCCGGATCGTGCGGCTCTTCTCCGCGATCGCCCGCGTGATCCCCTGGCGAATCCACCAGTACGCATAGGTGCTGAACTTGTAGCCACGGGTGGGATCGAACTTCTCCACGCCCCGCACCAGGCCGATCGTTCCCTCCTGGATCAGGTCCAGCAGCTCCATGTTCCGCTTGGTGTATTTCTTCGCCACGCTCACCACCAGCCGCAGGTTCGCCGACACCATCCGCTCCTTCGCGCGCCGGCCGGCGCGCAGGCGCTTGCGCAGCACCTGGGGCGTGAGGCCCGCGGCCTCGGCGAGCTCTTCCTGGGTCGGCGCCTTGCCGCCCGCCCGCAGGGTGAGCTCCTGCTCCAGCTCCTCGAGGGCCACCAGCTCCTGCACCTGCCGGCCCAGGGTGATCTCCTGCTCGTGGGTGAGCAGGGGCACCCGGCCGATGTCCCGCAGGTAGCTGCGCACCAGATCGGTGCTCACCGGAGCTGTTGCATCGGCGGCTACGGGGGAAACGGCGACAACCACGACCCTGTCCGTGAAGTGATGTAAAGCCTACCCTGAAGAAGTGTGAACGGCTTCTCAGAATCCGCGGATTGGTCGGGATCCCTGTTGCCGCAATGCCCCCGGCTGGGGCTCAGCCAAGGCGCCCCAGCAACCAGCTGGCGATCTGCAGGTAGATGAACACGCCCACCACGTCGGTGGCGGTGGCGATGAACGGGGCCGACATCAGGGCTGGATCGAGCCTGAGACGATCGAACAGCAGGGGCAGGGCGGCACCGGCCGTGGCCGCCAGGGTGGTGATGCCCACCAGGCTGAGACCGGCGGCCCAGGCGACCAGCCAGTTGCCCCCACTCACGTAGGCCGCCCAGGGAATCACCACCAGCATCATCAGCAGACCGAGGAGGGCCCCGGCCACCGCCTCGCGCCAGATCGCCGCCCAGGAGCCAAGGGTCTGAATGCGCTGGGTGCTGAGGCCGCGAATCACCACGGTGGAGCTCTGGGCCCCGACGTTGCCGCCGGTGCCGATCAGCAGCGGAATGAAAGCCGCCAGCACCACCACCTGCTGCAAGACCCCATCCATCGCCGCAATCACCGCCGCCGTGCCGCTGTTGGCCACAAGCAGCACCAGCAGCCACACCACCCGCCGGCGGGCGACGGTGAACAGGTTGCTCTGGAAGTAGTCGTCTTCATCGCCGGCCTGCACGGCACCGGCGGCATAGAGGTCCCGGGTGGCCTCCTGCTCGATCACGTCGATCACGTCATCGACGGTGACGATCCCCACCAGCCGCTGCTCCCGATCGACGACCGGCACCGCCAGGAAGTCGTAGCGCTGGATGGCCCGGGCCACCTCCTCCTGGTCGGTGTCGGTGCTCACGCTGATCACCTCCCGCGTCATCACATCGCCGATGCGCTCCTCCGGGTCGGCAATCACCAGATCGCGCAACGACAGGATGCCGGTGAGATGGCGCGAGCCGTCGGTGACGTAGAGGGCGTAGATGGTTTCGGTGTCGCGGGCACGGCGGCGCACGATCGCCAGGGCCTGGGCGGCGCTGTGGAACTCCTTGAGATCGATGAACTCGGTGGTCATCAACCGGCCGGCGGTCTCGGCCTCGTAGCCCAGCAGCTGGGCCGTGACGCGGCGCTCCGCCGGACTCAGCTCCGCCAGCAGCCGACGCACCACCTTCGCCGGCAGCTCATCGAACAGGCGCACCCGGTCGTCGGGGGACATCTCCTCCACCAGCTCCAGCACCTCGCCGGAGCGCAGCCGCTCCAGCAGGGTCTGCTGCACCGCGGGATCCAGATACTCGTAGACGACGATGGCCTCGTCCTTGGGCAGCAGCCGGAAGGCCAGGGCCTGGAGTGTGCGCGGAAGGCTGCCGATGGCCTCGGCCGTGTCGACCTCCTGCACCGGCTGGAGCAGCAACTTGGCCCCGTCGTAGTTGCCGGCCTCCAGCAGGGTTTCGAGCTGCCTGGCCACCACATCCGGCACCAGCACGCCGTTTGCTTCGCCCATAGCCCGCTGCCCCGGCCCAGCGAGTTTATGGGCCAGCGCCTGGGCCGTGCCGCTAGCGTCCCGCCGATCTCCAGCTGATCCAAAATGGCCGTGAACGTGAGTGAGGTGATGGTGCGTGACGCCGAGGGCAACCCCAAACGCCTGGGCGACTGGGGCGGCCAGGTGCTGCTGGTGGTGAACGTGGCCAGCCGCTGCGGCTTCACCCGTCAGTACGCCGGCCTCCAGGCGCTCCAGGAGGCCTACGGCAGCCAGGGTTTCAGCGTGCTCGGCTTCCCATGCAACGACTTCGGGGCCCAGGAACCGGGAAGCCTGCCCGAAATCCAGCAGTTCTGCTCCAGCACCTACGGCGCCAGCTTCCCCCTGTTCGACAAGGTGACCATGGCCGAGGAGCCCTACAGCAGCCTCACCCAGAGCGAACCAGCCGGCCCCGTGGCCTGGAACTTCGAGAAGTTCCTGGTGGGTAAGGACGGCAGCGTGATCGCCCGCTTCAAGAGCCGCGTGGAACCCGACAGCGCTGAGCTGAAGGCCGCGATCGAGTCAGCACTGGCGGCCTGAGCAGCGGAGCTCAGCCCGGCAACCAGCCTCGACGGGGAGCCGTGGGGCTGGTTGCCGCACCAGCCAGTTCCACCTGCAACCAATCCTCACCACTGAGGGCGCGCCAACGGCGCAGGACCCGCAGGGGCATACCCAGTTCCGCAGCGCGGATCACCGGTGCCTGGTGGCGGGGCGCGGAGCGCAGGAACTGTCCCCCTGGTGAGAGCAGGGGATCGGCAGCGCTCTGCCGCCGCCGCACCTCAGGCAGCCTGCGCTCCCCACCCCCGGCCGGCAGCGCGGCGGGGGCCACCAGGGCAAATCCCAGCAGGGCCGCCCAACGCCAGAGGGGCATCAGATGTCCAGCTGGGCGAGATCCAGCTCAGCACTGTGGGTTTCGATGAACTCCCTGCGAGGCGCCACCTTGTCACCCATGAGAATGGTGAAGATGCGGTCAGCTTCAGCAGCGTCTTCGATTTCCACCCGCTTCATCATGCGGGTGGAGGGATCCATGGTGGTCTCCCAGAGCTGCTGGGGCATCATTTCGCCCAGACCCTTAAAGCGCTGAATTGTGTAATTGGCTTTTTCCCCAAATCCCTCGAGGGTCTTCTTGAGATCAACCTCGTTGTAGCAATAGGTGTGATTCTTGCCGCGCTCGACTTTGTATAGCGGCGGACAGGCAATGTAGATGTAGCCGCCATCCACCAACGCCTTCTGATAACGATAGAAGAAGGTGAGCAGAAGGGTGCGGATATGGGCGCCGTCGACATCGGCGTCGGTCATGATCACGATACGGTGATACCGCAGATTCTTCTCGTCGAACTCCTCACCCTTGATGCCAAGACCGAGGGCGGTGATCAGAGCCTGGATCTCGGAATTCTTGTAGATCTTGGCGTCATCGGTCTTTTCGATGTTGAGGATCTTGCCCCGCAGGGGAAGAATGGCCTGAAAGCGCCGGTCGCGCCCCTGCTTGGCGGAGCCACCGGCAGAATCACCCTCCACGATGTAGATCTCGGATTCGCCGGGATCCCGGGACGAACAATCGGCAAGCTTGCCCGGCAGGGTGGAACTCTCAAGCACGCTCTTGCGGCGCACCAATTCACGGGCGCGACGGGCGGCCTCGGCGGCATTGAAGGCCTGAATCGCCTTCTCGAGGATCAGATCAATCACCGAGGGATTGAATTCGAGAAACTCGCTGAGGGCTTCACCCACCAGCGAATCAACGATGCCGCGCACCTCGGTGTTACCGAGCTTGGTCTTGGTCTGACCTTCAAACTCAGGCTCAGGCACCTTCACCGACAACACGGCCGTGAGACCCTCGCGGATGTTCTCACCGGCCAGATTGGCGTCAGCCTCCTTTCGCTTGCCGCGCTTCTTGGCAAAGGCGTTGAGGGTGCGGGTGAGCACCGTCTTGAGACCCTCGATGTGGGTGCCGCCATCCACGGTGCGGATGTTGTTGGCAAAACCGAGAATGCTGTCGGAGTAGGCATCCACGCACCACTGCAGGGCGGCTTCCACCTGCACGCCGTCGCGCTCGGAGTTCACATAGATGATGTCGGCATGGAGCGGATCTTTCTCCGCATTCATATAGGCGACGTACTCCTTGATGCCGCCCTCGTAGAAGTAGGTTTCCTCGTGGGGCTCCCCATCGGCATTGCGGGCCGCAGGTCGTTCATCGCGGAAGACGATGCGCACCCCGCCATTGAGATAGGCGAGTTCCCGCAAACGACCGGCCAGGGTCTGGTAATCGAATTCGATCCCGCCGCTGAAAATTTCCAGATCGGGCTTGAAGCGCACGCTGGTGCCGGTGTGCGCAGGATCAGCTGCTGGCTTCGATGCCAGGGTGCCGATCGGAGCCCCGCGCTCAAAGCGCTGCCGGTGCTCCTGCCCCTGGCGATGCACCGTCACCTCCACCCACTCGGAGAGGGCGTTCACGACCGACACGCCCACCCCGTGCAGGCCGCCGGAGACCTTGTAACCGCCGGCGCCGAACTTTCCGCCGGCGTGGAGCACGGTGAGCACCGTCTCCAGGGCGCTCTTGCCGGTGCGCGGGTGGATGTCGGTGGGGATGCCACGGCCGTTGTCGGTGACCTGGCAGGCCCCGTCGGCGTCGAGCACCACGAGGATCTGGTCGCAGTGGCCGGCCAGGGCCTCGTCCACCGAGTTGTCGACCACCTCGTAGACGAGATGGTGCAGTCCCCGGGGGCCGGTGGAGCCGATGTACATCCCGGGCCGCTTGCGCACCGGCTCCAGGCCTTCCAGCACCTGGATCTGTTCGGCTCCGTAGGCGGCCTGAACTCTGGTGGCGTCGCTCATGCGGGAGGGGCTCCCCGGAAATCAGACACAGGTCAGGGCACGCAGCGGCTCAGCGCGAAGGTTGAAGCCGCCTGGCGATGCCCCAGGGAACCCTGGACCGAACTCCCGGGCAAGGACTGGGCAAATGGAGGAGAAAGGTCTGCAATCCCTTTTCCGAGGGGCAATCTACCACCGACGACCAGGCCTGGCCTGGGTCGACGGCTGACTGGCAGGGTGGAGTGAATGAGCCCGTCACCCTCCCCCTCCCCGGCCACTCCCCCGGCAGCAGCCGCGCCCCCGGCAGCCCAGGCCTGGGTGATCGTGCTGCTGGGGCCGACGGCCAGCGGCAAGAGCGATCTGGCGGTGGCTCTGGCCCAGCACCTGGATCTGGCCGTCCTCAACGTCGACTCCCGCCAGCTCTACCGCGGCATGGACGTGGGCACCGCCAAGCCGACGGCCACCCAGCGCGCCCAGGCCCGCCACGAACTGCTCGACCTGCGCGATCCCGATCAACCGCTCAACCTGCAGGAATTCCAGGCCATCGCCGGTCCGCAGATCACCTGTGAACTGGCGCGCCCGCGCAGCACCGCCCCCCTGGCCCTGCTGGCCGGAGGCAGCGGCCTCTACCTGCAGGCCCTCACCCGCGGGCTGAGGCCGCCGGCCGTCGCCCCCCAGCCCCTGCTGCGTCAGCAGTTCACGGCCCTGGGCCAACAGCTCTGCCACCAGCTGCTGCGCCAGGCCGACCCGGAGGCCGCCGGCCGCATCGCTCCGGCCGACGCGGTGCGCACCCAGCGGGCCCTGGAGGTGATCTACGCCAGCGGCAAACCCCTGGCCAGCCAGCAGGGTGCCAGCCCACCCCCCTGGCGGGTGCTGGAGCTGGGACTGGATCCAACCAACCTGAGGCAGCGCATCGCGCAACGCACCGAGCAGCTCTACCGCGACGGACTGGTGAGCGAAACCGAGCAACTGATCGCGCGCTACGGCCCGGACCTGCCCCTGCTGGAGACGATCGGCTACGGCGAGGCCCGCCAGGTCCTGAGCGGCGCGCTCACGGAGACGAAGGCACGCGACCTCACGGCCCAGCGCACACGCCAGTTCGCCAAACGTCAGCGCACCTGGTTCCGCCGCCAGCACCAGCCGGTGTGGCTGGAGGGAGCAACCACCGAGGAACGGCTGGACCAGGCCTTGCGGGAGATCGGGCGCGTCCTAGGGTGAAGGATGGTCCCCTTCCCATCCAGAGACCGCACTCCCCCCTCGCCCAACTGAATGCCTCCCCGTCCTCGTTTTGACCGCCGTGCTCCCGTGCGGGAGCTGCCCAACATCAACGAGCGCATCGCCTACCCCCAGCTGCGCGTGGTCGACGCCGACGGCAGCCAGCTCGGAGTGATCACGCGGGAGGCCGCCCTGGAAGTGGCCCAGGACCGGGAGCTCGACCTGGTGCTGGTGAGCGAGAAGGCCGATCCGCCGGTGTGCCGGATCATGGACTACGGCAAATACAAGTTTGAACAGGAAAAGAAGGCCAAAGAAGCGAAGAAGAAGTCGCATCAAACCGAAGTCAAGGAGGTGAAGATGCGCTACAAGATTGATCAGCACGACTACGACGTGCGGATCGGTCAGGCCTCCCGCTTCCTCAAGGCCGGCGACAAGGTGAAGTGCACGGTGATCTTCCGTGGCCGGGAGATCCAGCACACGGCCCTGGCCGAGGTGCTGTTGATGCGCATGGCCAAGGACCTCGAGGAAGCCGCGGAGATCCAGCAGCCCCCCAAGCGGGAAGGCCGCAACATGATCATGTTTCTCAGCCCCCGCAAGACGGCGCTGGCCAGCAAGGGAAGCAGCGGCGCCGGCTCTGCTGCCAAGAGCAGCCGCAGCAAGCCTGAGGCTTCAGGCACTGCCGCGGCCCCTGGCCCAGGCGAAGGCTGAGCCCCAGCACTCAGAGCACCCTCCGGAAGAGCGCGAGCATGGCTGCCCAGGCCTGGGCAGCGGCCTCGGGCTGGAAATCGGCCCGGGCCTCACACATGAAGCCGTGGCCGGCTCCAGGGAGCACCATCAACCGGCGCTCGGGGCCACCCGGGCGGGCCATGCTGGCGGCCTCGAGTGCCGCGGCAATGGCCGCCAGCTCCTCGGGCGGCATCAGGGGATCAGCGTCCCCCGCCAGGCAGAGGAGGTGGCCAGGGATCCGGGGGACCTCCGCCAGGGTGGGTTCCAGGCTCGGCGTCAGGGCCGAGGCGTTCTCCACCGCGCCACTGGCAGGGCGAAAACAGGAGACCCGGGCGCCATAGGCATCACAGGTGGCCGCCACCTCGGGCAGGGTGGCGGCGAGCATCGCCAGGTGGCCGCCGAAGCAGAAGCCCACGCAGCCCACCGGCCTCCCCTCGAGACCCGGCTGGGCCTGCAGCCAGCGAATGGCACAGCCCACATCCGCCAGGAACCCCGCCACCGTCACGGCATCGCGATGGCGGCGGCCCTCCACCAGCCCGGCCTCGTCGTAGCCCAGCTCCAGATCCAGGGCCGTACGGGCGAAGATCGGCAACGCCAGGGCCGCAAAACCCTCCGCGGCCAGGCGGTCAGCCACACTGCGCACCCAGCCGTTCACGCCGAAGACCTCCGGCAGCACGAGCACCGCCGCCCGGGGCGGCCGGTCGGTCGGCAGGGCCCACCAGCAGCGCAGGGGAAGACCATCCGGTCCGTCAAGGGTGTGCCAGTGGGCTGTCATCGGGCGGGAGAGGCGCTGCAGGAATTGTGGCCGCCGGCAACCGGCACACGTGCTTATGCCAACAAGGGGATTGTCCCCGCCGGAGATGCTCCGTATGGTGGCCGGCAGCTCATCTGGCCCACTCCGGCGTGCGATTCCACATCCAGCAGGAAAGCGACATCCCGGCGTCGACCCAGCTCTACAACCAGATCTGCTTTGCGATTGCAGCCCGGCACTACCCGCCGGGTCACCGGTTGCCGAGCACCCGGCAGCTGGCCATGCAGACGGGACTGCACCGCAACACCATCAGCAAGGTGTACCGGCAGCTGGAGAACGACGGCGTGGTGGAAGCCATGGCGGGCTCAGGGATCTATGTGCGCGACCGGCAGAAACCCAGGGAGGTGAAACCCCAGCCCGGTCCCCGGGGCAGGGCTCTGCCCGACATCGAGCGGGATGTGCGCCAGAGCATCGACGGGCTCCTCCACGCGGGCTGCACTCTGCAGCAGGCCCGGGATCTGCTCACCCAGGAGATCGACTGGCGGCTGCGCTGCGGCGCCCGGGTGCTGGTGAGCACCCCGCGGGAAGACATCGGTGCCTCCCACCTGATCGCCGAGGAACTCACCCCCAACCTCGAGGTGCCGGTGCAGGTGGTGCCCATGGAGGAGCTGGAAGGGGTGCTGGAGAGCTCCAACAACGGCACGGTGGTGACCAGCCGCTACTTCCTGCAGCCCGTGGAGGAGATCGCCAAGCGCCATGGGGTACGGGCCGTGCCGGTGGATCTCAACGACTTCCGCCACGAACTCGACCTCCTCAAGGAACTGCGGGCCGGCAGCTGCGTGGGGCTGGTGAGCATCAGTCCGGGGATCCTGCGTGCTGCGGAAGTGATTCTGCACAGCCTGCGCGGCAACGACCTGCTGGTGATGACGGCCAACCCCGACACGGGCAGCCGACTGCTGGCCCTGCTGCGGGCCTCCAGCCACGTGCTCTGCGACCGGCCCAGCCTGCCGCTGGTGGAGCAGAGCCTCCGCCAGAACCGCGCCCAGCTGATGCGCCTGCCGGTGGTGCACTGCGCCCAGAGCTATCTCGGCGACGCCACCATCGATCAGCTGCGCAAGGAGATCGGTCTGCTGGCCGCCTGAGCGCAACCTTCAAGGGGCAACCCAGAGAGCGGAGTGAGATCACAGCACATGAAAGTGCGGTCGGTCTCAGACAAGCGGATGAAGAGATTCGAACTCTCGACCCTCTCCTTGGCAAGGAGATGCTCTACCACTGAGCTACATCCGCAGTCACGTTCCAGGAGAAGCGATGTCGCAGTTCCGGAGCGCTGTCGGCCTCTGCGACCGACCCACAGATCATGCATGAACGGGGGCCCCTCGGTCAAACCCTCCTGAGCTCCGGCAGGATGCGGGCATGCTGAAGGCAATCCGAGCCGACCTGGCGATCATCCAGGAGCGCGACCCCGCCGCCCGGGGGGCCCTGGAAATCCTGCTCTGCTATCCAGGACTGCATGCCCTTGTGCTGCACCGCGTCAGCCATCGGCTGTGGCAATGGCGCCTGCCGCTGGTGCCGCGGGTGCTGAGCCAGCTGGGCCGGCTGGTCACGGGCATCGAGATCCACCCGGGAGCCCGCATCGGCCATGGGGTGTTCATCGACCACGGCATGGGGGTGGTGATCGGCGAGACGGCCGTGGTGGGCGACAACTGCCTCCTCTATCAGGGCGTGACCCTGGGTGGCACCGGCAAGGCCCACGGCAAGCGCCATCCCACCCTGGAAGAGAACGTGGTGGTGGGGGCCGGGGCCAAGGTGCTGGGCGCCATCACCGTGGGCGCCAATACCCGGATCGGTGCCGGCTCCGTGGTCCTGCGGGATGTGGAACCAGACTGCACCGTGGTGGGAATTCCTGGACGGGTGGTGCACCAGAGCGGCGTGCGCGTCGATCCCCTGGCCCACTCCGCCCTGCCGGACACGGAAGCCAGGGTGATCCGCAACCTGATGGAGCGCATCGACAGCCTGGAGGGCGAACTGGCCAGGGCCCAGGCCTGCCTGCGGGAACTGGCCGCGGGCAGGCCCCTGCTGGAACCCTGCCGAGGCGTGGCCCAGAGCCTGAAGGACCGGGAGATCCTGGAGTTCCTCGGCGACAATCCTGGCTCCACCAGCTGAGGAACCTGGCCAGAGCAGCAGGGCATCTGATCAGGCGGTTGCCCCCTGGGGAGCCGGAGCCGGCTGGAACATGAACATGGAATAGATCACGTTGCGCCGCATCTGGGTCATCATCTCCAAAAACATGTCATAGCCCTCATTTTTGTATTCGATCAGCGGATCCTTCTGTCCATAACCCCGCAGGCCGACCGATTCCCGCAAGGCGTCCATCGCCTGGAGATGCTCCCGCCAGAGGGTATCGATCTGCTGCAGGATGAAGAAACGCTCGGCCTGGCGCATCAGGCCCGGGTTCGCCGCCTCAATCTGACCCTGCTTGATGTCATAAGCGTTGCGCATCTGCTCCTGAAGGAACGCCTTCAGCTCCTCTATCGACAATCCGCGCACGTCTTCCGGACTGAGATCTTCAAGCAGGTAGACGAACTCCTTGGTCTTGGTGACGAGACGCTCGAGGTCCCATTCCTCGGGCGGGAGCTCAGGGTTCACATAGGCCTCGACGATGTCATCGATGGTGCGCTCGCCATAGCCGATCACCTGGGCCTTAAGCTCACGACCCTCCAAAACCCTCCGGCGCTCGGCATACACCGCCTTGCGCTGATTATTCATGACCTCATCGTATTCAAAGACCTGCTTACGGATGTCGTAGTAGTAGGTCTCAACCTTTTTCTGGGCACCCTCCAGGGAGCGGTTGAGCATGCCCGATTCAATCGGCATGTCTTCCTCCACCCGGAAGGCATTCATCAGCCCGGCCACCCGATCGCCGCCGAAGATGCGCAGGAGGTTGTCCTCCAGCGAGAGGAAGAAACGGGTGGAGCCGGGGTCACCCTGCCGGCCCGCACGGCCCCGCAGCTGATTATCAACCCGGCGGGATTCATGGCGCTCGGTGCCGATCACATGCAGGCCTCCTGCCTCGCGCACCTGCTGTTCCTCCAGCTTCGTGACCTGCTCGTATTCCGCCTTCACGCGGGCGATGGCCTCCCGTAACCGCTGAATGCACGGATCCTCGGTGGGCGCCTTCTCGGCTGCCTGGGCGATGCGATCCTCCAGCTCGAGAACGGTGAGCTGGCGATCCCCCCAGACCTTCACCAGATCGTGGGCCAGGCCGGCGAGCAACCCATCTGTCGCATCGCTGAGGGCGCAGGGATAGAGAGCACCGATGGCCCTGGCCTCACTGGGAGCCTTGGCGGCGGCCGCCCCATCGCCGGCACCGAAGCCACTGGCCTGGGCGGAACGCTGCAAGGGCACCGGCGGCCGATGGCCCTCCTCGGGACGCACCAACCGCGGCAGCAGCACCTCCCGCAACTTGAGACGGGCCATGTAATCGCTGTTGCCACCCAGAATGATGTCAGTGCCGCGGCCGGCCATGTTGGTGGCGATGGTCACGGCGCCGGCCCGACCGGCCTGGGCCACGATCTCCGCCTCCCGCTCCACGTTCTCGGGCTTGGCGTTGAGCAGGTTGTGGGGAATCTGCTGCTCGGCCAGCAGGGCGCTCAGCAACTCCGATTTCTCCACGCTGGTGGTGCCCACCAGCACAGGACGACCGCTCTTGTGAATCTCGGCGGTTTCCAGCGCCACCGCCCGCCACTTGGCCGGCTCGGTCTTGTACACCTGATCGGTCCAGTCCTGGCGGGCCCGGATGCGGTTGGTGGGCACGATGGTGACCTCCAGCTTGTAGGTCTTCTCGAACTCCACCTCTTCCGTCTTGGCGGTGCCGGTCATGCCGGCCAAGCGCGGGTAGAGCAGGAAGAAGTTCTGGTAGGTGATCGAGGCGAGCGTCTGGGTTTCCGGCTGGATCGGCAGACCCTCCTTGGCCTCGATCGCCTGGTGCTGGCCGTCGCTCCAGCGGCGGCCGGGCATCACGCGGCCGGTGAACTCATCGACAATCACCGCATCGCCGCCGCGCACGATGTAGTTCACGTCCTTGATGAACAGCTCCTTGGCCTTGAGGGCGTTGTTGATGTAGTGCGCCCAGGGGTCGGCCGGATCAAACAGATCACTCACCCCCAGCAGCTGTTCCGCCTTGGCATAGCCCTCATCGGTGAGCGTGCAGCTGCGCTGCTTCTCATCCACCTCGTAGTCGCCTTCAGGGTCGATGCCGTCCTTGCCCATCTCCGCGGCCCGCAACAGTTCGGCAGCCACCTCGGCGGCGCGCTGGTACTTCTCCTGGGGTCGCTCCACCTGGCCGGAGATGATCAATGGCGTGCGAGCCTCGTCGATCAGGATCGAGTCGACTTCATCGATCACGCAGTAGTGGAAGTCGCGCTGCACCACCTCGGCGATGTCAGTCGCCATGTTGTCGCGCAGGTAATCAAAACCCAGCTCAGAGTTGGTGGCATAGGTGATGTCGCAGGCGTAGTTGGCGCGGCGGCTGGCCGGATCCATGTCCTGCTGAATCAGGCCCACCGAGAGGCCAAGGAAGCGGTGGATCTGGCCCATCCATTCCGCGTCGCGGCGGGCCAGGTAGTCGTTCACCGTCACCACATGCACGCCACGGCCGGTGAGAGCGTTCAGGTAGGCGGGCAATGTGGCCACCAGGGTCTTGCCCTCGCCGGTCTTCATCTCGGCGATCTGGCCGTCGTGCAGCACCATGCCGCCGATCAGCTGCACATCAAAGTGGCGCATGCCGAGCACCCGCTTGCCGGCCTCACGCACCACCGCGAAGGCCTGGGGCAGCAGCTCATCAAGCAGCTTGCGCTCCCGATCCAGGGTGGCCTCGCGGCTCAGCCCCCGGCTGCGGCACTCTTCCTGCAGGCTCGCCAGATTCTGGCGGAACTCGGCGGTGAGGCCGCGCAGCTCGTCATCCGAGAGCGGCGTGATCTCCTCCTCCAGCAGGTTCACGTCCGAGACGATCGGCTGGTAGCGCTTCAGCTTGCGGGCATTGGGGTCACCCAGCAGGAGCTTGAGCATGGTGAGATCGGCTACCGGAGCGGTGCAGGCAGCCTACTGAGGACGCCTCAGGCCTTCGCCCCGGCTCCCGTCAGCATCCCCAGCCGCCCCCCGCTGTAGCCGCCCTGCTCCCGCACCCGCTGGCACCAACCCTGCTGCTCCAGAGTCCAGCGCACCGTGGCCGCCAGGCCCTCCTCGAAGCTGTGGCGCGGCTGCCAGCCCAGCTCCGTGCTGATCCGGGTGGGATCGATCGCATAGCGCCGGTCGTGGCCGGGGCGGTCGCTGACCGGCGTGATCAGCCGGCTGTGGGGAGCACCAGCGGGGAGCAGCTGGTCGAGGGCGCCGCAGATCGCCTCCACCACCTGCTTGTTGGTGCGCTCCCCATGGCCCCCAACGCAGTAGCTGCACCCCAGCTGCCCCTGGGTTGCCGCCAGCAGCAGGGCATCCACGTGGTCTTCCACATACAGCCAGTCGCGCACGTTCTGGCCGTCGCCATAGAGCGGGATCGGCTCGCCGGCGGCGGCCTTGAGGATCACCACCGGGATCAGCTTCTCGGGGAACTGCCAGGGGCCGTAGTTGTTGGAGCAGTTGGTGAGCACCACCGGCAGGCCGTAGGTGTGGTGCCAGGCATTCACCAGGTGGTCGCTGGCCGCCTTGCTGGCCGAATAGGGGCTGCGCGGGTCGTAGGGGGTGGTTTCCGAGAAGCGGCCCGTGTCCCCCAGGGAGCCGAACACCTCATCGGTGGAGATGTGGTGGAAGCGGAAGGCCGCCTGGCGCTCAGCCGGCAGCGCTTCCCAATGGCTGCGCACGGCTTGCAGCAGATGGAACGTGCCATTCACGTTGCTGCTGATGAAGGCGCCGGGGCCCTCGATCGAGCGATCCACGTGGCTCTCGGCCGCCAGGTGCATCACCAGATCCGGATCGGCCTGGCGCACCGCCTCCGCCGTGGCGTCTGCGTCGGTGAGATCCACCTGGAGCAGCTGGTGGCGGCTCTCTCCCTCAGGTGTGGAGGCGCGATCACCCAGCTCCGCCAGCACCTGCTCAATGCTGGTGAGATCGCTGGCGTAGCCGCACTTGTCGAGGTTGAAGACCAGCGCCTCGCTGTCTGTGAGCAGGCGGCGCACCACGGCCCCGCCGATGAAGCCGGCGCCGCCGGTCACCAGGATGCTGCGGCGGCCGGCGAGCAGGGCGGAAACCTCAGGCGGGGTGGCGGTGGGCATGGGGGTGGTGATCACAGGGCCTCCAGGAGCTGGCGCAGGGCCTGGCGCCAAGGGGTGGGTGCCAGGCCGAGGGCCCGGCGGCTGCTGGAGCAGTCCAGCAGGGAATAGCTGGGCCGCTGGGCCGGCAGCGGATACTCGGCCGTGGTGAGCGGGTTCACGGGCGCCGGCTGCTGCAGCAAACCCAGGTCCTGGGCCAGCTCACCCACCGCCACCGCCACATCAAACCAACTGGCGGCGCCGGCATCGCACCAGTGCAGCACCGGCTCCTGCACCTGGGCCGTGATCACCCGCCAGCAGGCCGCCGCCAGGGTGGCGGTGCTGGTGGGGCAGCCCACCTGGTCTTCCACCACCCCCAGGGCCTGGCCGCTGGCGCCGCGCTCGCGGTGCAGCCGCAGCATGGTGAGGGCGAAGTTCTTGCCCACCGGGCCGATCACCCAGCTGGTGCGCAGGATCACGCCCCGGCCGCTGCCGCCCAGCACCTGCTCCACGGCTTCCTCGCCGGCGGCCTTGGTGCGGCCGTAGGCGCCGAGGGGATCGCGGGCCTGCTCAGGCCGGTAGGGGCTGCCCTGCTGGCCGTTGAACACAAAGTCGGTGCTCACCTGCAGCAACCGGCCGCCGGTGTCTGCCAGGGCCTCGGCAAAGGCCCGCGGCGCCCCACCGTTCACCGCCAGGGCGTGCTCGGGCTCGCTTTCGGCCCTATCCACGGCGGTGTAGGCACCGCCATTGAGCACCCAGTCGGGCCGGTGCTCCAGCACCGCCGCGCGGCAGGCGGCGGCATCGGCCAGATCCAGGGGCAACAGGCCAGTGGCGGGATCACCGCTGCGGCTGGTGGCGATCAGCTCGATGCCCCCAGGCACCTGCTGGCGCAGGGCCTGGCCCAGCTGGCCGGCGGCGCCGGTGAGCAGGATTTTCATGCCGGAGTGAGCTCCATCGGGCTCAGTCCAGAAAGATCGAGTCGCTGCCGCGCCTGCCAGAGGTCGTGGCTGTCCTGCATGGCGAGCCAGCTTTCGGCACTGCGCCCCAGCACCCGCGACAACCGCAGCGCCATATCCGGCGACACGCGGCTTTTGCCTGCCACCAGCCGCTGGAAGGTGGATGCCGAAACCCCCAAGCGCTCGGCCACCTGTCGGATGGAGAGCTCACAGGGCTTGAGATACACCCCGTCGATGAATTCCCCAGGGTGGGGCGGATTGTGCATCGGCATCAGTGGTAGTCCTCGAAGTCGAGATCGAACACGTGGCCATCGCGGAACGCAAACGTGAGCCTCCAGTTGCCGTTCACCCAGATCGACCATCGCCCTTTGTCTGCCCCCTTGAGCGGATGCAGGCGATAGCCCGGCAAATCGAGATCCTCGATCAGGGCAGCGGAGTGCAAGGCCGCCAGCTGCAACCTCAGCTTGCGGGCAAGGGCTGGCTGAATCCCTGCCGTGCTGCCTGTCTCGAAGAACAATCGCAGCCCCTTGTGGCGGAAGCCATGAATCACCCAGCCGATCAGCAGCCATCACAGCGTAGCGCGATGCGCAACGGGTGACACCTTCGTTTGAATCGCATGGGGTTAGCCGGTTCACGCGAACACCTCCCCGGCCGCCACCGCCTCAGCGAAGGTGGGACCGGCGGCGTCCTTATCCGCCAGCAGCGGCGTTACGCCGGCAAGGCGATCCAGCGGCCGGGTGATCCCCACCTCCGTGTCGTTCCATCGCAGGGAGCGCTCGCAGGTCTTGCTCCAGAAACCGCTGGCCTTGTAGAGCACCTCGGCGTGATCGCTCAGGGTGAGGAAGCCATGGGCAAAGCCCACCGGCACCCACAGCTGGCGCTGGTTCTCGCCGCTCAGCTCCGCCCCCACCCACTGCCCAAACATGGGCGAACTGCGGCGCAGGTCCACCGCCACATCGAAGATCACGCCGACGGGGCAGCGCACCAGCTTGCCCTGCGGTTCCGGCTCGAGCTGATAGTGAAGGCCCCGCAACACGCCGCGGCAGGAGCGGGAGTGGTTGTCCTGGCTGAAGCTGATGGGCTCGCCCACAGCCCCATCAAAGCGGCGCTGGTTCCAGCTCTCGAAAAAGAACCCCCGCCCATCGCCGAACACCTGTGGGGTGATCAGCAGCGGCCCCTCCATCAGGGCGCCGCTGCCGGCATAGAGCTGTTCAACCTGCATGGCTCACCTCCAGGCTCTGCTGCAGTGCCCCGTGATCGCTGGCGCTCTCCTGCAGCAACCGCAACAGGTAGTCGCCATAGCCACTTTTCTGGAGCGGTTGGGCCAGCCGCTCCAGCTGCTCGGCGCTGATCCAGCCCTGGCGCCAGGCCACCTCCTCCGGGCAGCCCACCTTGAGGCCCTGGCGATGTTCGAGGGTGCGGATGTAGCTGCTGGCCTCGTGCAGGGAATCGCAGGTGCCGGTGTCGAGCCAGGCCATGGCACGGCCCATCAGCTCCACCTGCAGCAGCCCCTCCTCGAGATACATGCGGTTGAGGTCGGTGATCTCCAGCTCACCACGGGGAGAGGGCTGCACCTGGCGGGCCCGCTCCACCACGGTGTGGTCGTAGAAGTAGAGGCCGGTCACGGCATAGCGGCTCCTTGGTTTGACGGGCTTTTCCTCCAGGCTGGTCACCCGCCCCTCGCCGTCGAAGGCCACCACGCCGTAGCGCTCGGGGTCGCGCACCGGGTAGGCATACACCGTGGCGCCCCGGGCGCTGCCGTTGCTGGCGGCCAGCTGGGGCACCAGATCGTGGCCGTGGAAGAGGTTGTCACCGAGCACCAGGGCGGCCGGTGCACCCGCCAGAAAGTCGGCACCGATCAGGAAAGGAAGGCCTGGGCCAGGCCATCGGGGCTGGGTTGCACGGCGTACTGGATCGTCATCCCCCAGGCGCTGCCATCACCGAGCAGCCGTTCAAACGCCGGCTTATCCACCGGTGTGGTGATGATCAGCACCTCGCGAATTCCCGCCAGCATCAGCGTGCTCAGCGGGTAATAGATCATCGGCTTGTCGTACACCGGCAGCAGCTGCTTGCTCACCGCCTGGGTGATCGGGTGCAACCGCGTGCCACTGCCGCCGGCAAGGATGATGCCCTTGCGATCCAAGCGGGGTTCCCAGATTTGTCTATTCAATCAGTTGGTGTGCGAGCCCTGGTGCCAAGACGCGCACTTGGGGTTGGTTATGCATTGATTGCATACGCTCTCTCTTGCGGGGGGCGGCGAATGTGCCTGTGCGGTGTGCCAGCGCTTGCTCCACGACCGCTGTGTTCTTTAGCCGCAAGACGCTGGGAATCAGCCGTTCTCGGGCGTGGGCACGTGTTCCGTCCGTTTGTCCGTGCTCGGGTTCAGAACTCTGGAGTTCGGGGGTATTGCTCGGCAGCGATGGCAGCGCTGCGCTCCTGGCTGCCCACACGCTTCCGGTCACGAAGGCCCTGCCCAGCCAGTGCACGGGTTCAAGGCTGCGTGCAGTAAACCAGCTCTCGCAGATGCTCTTCGTTCCCCACCAGGTGCAGGCTGCTCGGCACGAGGCTGCCTGGGCACCACCAGCTGCACCGCTGGCTCCGCCGCGAATCGCTGGTCGATGCGCTCCGGGGCCTCAGGCGTAGCCAGAGCCCTCAGTAACTCCTGGCCCATTCGGGCGCCACCGGGCTTGTCCGGTGAGCGCTTGGTGTGCACTTTCACCAGCCAGGGATGGCCTGTTGCCAGGGCCTTGGGTAGCAACACAGGGTGCTTTTGCTCTTCCCACGGCGTCATGCCGACTCGCTCAGCCAGCTCTGAAAGTCGCCAGGGCTCAGGATCAGCAGGGGCTGCACTGTGCCGTGGAGCGCCAGGAGATCGGCATCACCGCTCACCAGCACCGGCGTGGCCGCTGCCAGAGCCAGATCCAGGAACACCTGATCGTGGGGATCGCGGACGCGATGGCGGCTGGCAGGAATCGGGCGTGTCCAGCTTTCGCTCCACGGGAGCAGATCCTCCAGCAATCGCTTGCGATCCTGAGGGTTCAGCCTGAATTTGGGATAGGCCAGCACGCGCAACAACTCCCGCGCTGTGGGTTCTGCCATCACCGGCAGACGTTGACCGCTTTGCCAGCACGGCCGCAACCAGCTCAGCCGGCCTCCAGTGAAGAGCAGGGCCGCTTCACGGCTGGCGTGCCCAGTTCACCGCCTCGGCTCCACCGGGATGCAGGGGCGTGAGCACGATCCGCCCGTTATCGCAGGCCACGTTGTAGTAGTCAGCAGCACCCACCTGCTCCACCACGGCCTTCGGAAGGGTGAGCTGGTTCTTGCTGGTGCGCTTGGCAATCATCATCCGTCCTGCCCTGGAAAGGTTTCCTTATTTTTGCCGTGTCAGCCGCTTCGGTCGCTGCCTTCGAAGGCCCAGTGCGAGGGAGATCAGCTGCGTCGCTCCCGCGGGCTGTGCTGGATTCCTTGGCCCATGGGTGGCCAAAGGGGGGGAGTGTGCTCTGTGGGCTTTCGAGCCGTTCAACTGACGTCCTGCTTAGCCGCAGCGCACACGGGAACAGGCGTTCCCAGGCGTGAGCAAGCGTGTTGTCGGTTTGTCCAGCTTCGGCTTCGTAGCTCTCCAGGCCATGCGTAGCCTCGAGGAGCGGACGCAAAGCTTCGCTGCGCGCTGCCCACATGCTGCCGGCTACGAAGGTCTCATCTAGCCAGTGCACTGGATCGATCTTGTGTTGCGTCAGAAGCTCCAGCACATGTTGTTCGTTCCCTGCGAGATGAAGGCTCGTTGGCACGAGGGAGTCACCGGGAACCAGCAGTTGCACCGCCGGTTCCGCCGTGAATCGCTCGCCGATGCTCTCCAGGGCCTGCGGCGTAGCCAGAGCCCTGAGTAACTCCTGGCCCCATCGGGCGCCGCCGGGCTTGTCCGGTGAGCGCTTGGTGTGCACTTTCACCAGCCAGGGATGGCCTGTTGCCAGGGCCCTCGGCAGCAACTCGATCAGGAACGGGGCGATGTCGCGCCCGCGGTTCTCCACGCCCACCAAACTCCAGTGCTGCCAGCCCTGGCCCCTGAGCAGGGCTTCGGTGGCATCAAGGCGATCCAGCGGTGTGCTCACGTAGAGCGCCAGGCCGGCGCCAGGGGCCAGGGGCTGCAGCATCGTCTCCAGCAGATCCAGGTGGTAGCCGTGCACCAGCAGTGCCGGATCTGTGGCTGCCAGCGTGCCGTGGCGGCGTTCCACGGCTGGCTGGGCCGGCGGGTATGGCGCGTAACTTGCCTTGGATCTTGGAGCCGATGGGGCCCAGTCCTGGTGGCCGGCCCAGGAGTCGATCACCAGCCAGCGTTCATCGGCGTGGCGATGGCGAAGGCTGCTCCAGGCTTCGGCCTGCAGCAGCCATTCCTGGTAGAGCCTTGGGCTGGAATGGGCCCACCATCCCTCCGGATCAGCCACCACGCAGGGCAGCTCGATGCCGCCATTGCCGGGCCGGCGGTGATGGGCCAGGTAAAGGAACGTTTCGTAGTTGGCCCGGCCGTTGCGCAGTTGCTGGCAGGGCAGGCGAGAGCTCACGTCGTAGATGCCATCCCAGCCGGGCTGGTGGGGTGGGCCAGCGGCCAGCAGCACCAGCTCCGGGTGAATGGCCTGGCGCAACCGGCGGCTTGTGAAGCGGGGCTGGCTGATCGTTTCCGGATGGCCCACCCAGAGCACTGGTCGCCCCTGCAGGCGCACGGCCCGGAGGTGCAGCAGCCAGGGGCGCAGCGAGCTGGCCAGCAGGCGTTCCTCGGCGGGCGATGGTGTGCGGCTGTTTTGCCATTCCAGGCCGAAGCGGCACTCGGGCCAGGCCTCCAGCAGGGCTTCCAGGTTGCCCCCCAGCTGCAGCCCTGATAAGGCGCTCCAGCGGGCCGGAACCAACCAGGCGTCTGGCGCCTCAACCTGAGCAGCCGCGCAGACCCTTGTGGGCGATTCCCCCCAAGCCAGGCGACAGATCCGGTGTGCCATGGCCGCACGTGGCTCGCCTTAGTTTGGGGGTAACACCCACGCTTGCCATGCCTGTCTGGCTGTCACCGCTTCCTCTGCCGGAGGCCATCGAGCAGCGGTTGCAGCAACTCGGCTGGCACCCGTGGTCAGGCGACCCAAAAGCGCTCCCCGCCGACGCGGCCTGGCTGTACGACACACCGGATCGCTTGCTGGCTGATGGCTTTCTGGCACCCGAGCAGCTGGCTGAGGGCTACGCCAGCCTCTTGGCAGAGCCCTCAGGGGCGCGCTTCATCGCCCTGTGGCGCCTGCTTGGCGAGAGCGAGACCGCCGTTCCCCCCGATCCGGAGCCGCTGCCCGCTGCGCTCACCCAGCTGCTTCTGCAGCAGTACCCCGCCCTGCTGGATGCCTACCTCGATCTGGAGCTGAGGGCCGATCTTCAGGGGGGCGAACCTGATCTCGCCTACCGCCGCCGCCTGCAGGAGGCCGTTAACCCCATCGACGCCCTTGCGGCCTGGCACGCTCTCATCGCTGCTAGCCAGCGTCAGGAAGAGATCGATGCCCTGCAAACGGAGCTCAACAACGCCCAGGGCGCTGCGCAGGAGGCGCTTGAGGAAGCGGAGCTGACGCTGCTGCAACTGCACCAGGTGCAGGAGGAGCTGGAGCAGATCTTCCTGGCGGACCGGGAGAAGCAGGGGCGGTTGGCCGAGCTGGAGGGTCTGCCGGCGCAGCTGGAGCAAGGGCGCGCGGAGCTGGCGGCCGCGAAGCAGGAAGCAGACGCGAACTTGGCGGCGCTGCGCGAGGAGCTCAACAACGCCCAGGGCGCTGCGCAGGAGGCGCGTGAGGAAGCGGAGCTGACGCTGCTGCAACTGCACCAGGTGCAGGAGGAGCTGGAGCATTACTTTCTGCTCTCACGGGGGCTGCAGCGGCAGTTGGAGCGCTACGGCTCCCTCCAAGAACGCAGCTACCGCCTGTTGGCCCGGGCCCTGCCCCAGGCGGCCGGCATGGCCTAAAGCAAGGCTTCGCAGTGCTTGAGCAGCCGCTCCGCGGCCGCCAGCCGCCGCTCCATCGGCCCCAGCTCCTGGCTGAGCAGTCCATCGCCAAGCTCTTGCTCCGGGGCCGCGCTGTGCTCCAGCAGCTGCCACAGCTCCGGATCGTCAGGCTTCCGCAGCAGGCCCTGCAGCAGCACCTGCTCCGCCTCCTGCGTTTGGCCCTCGTGTTGGAGTGCCACCACCTGGTCGCGGATTGGGTGGCTGATCCGCTCCGGTTGGTAGGTGCCCAGCATGCGGTGGGCCTCAGCGGCGGCGGTGCTGTCGCTGTGGTGTTGCAACTGCTCCCAGATGACGCACGCTTCATCGCGCAGGCCCTGATGCACCAGAGCCCGGGCTTGGTTGTCCTCCAACCAGGGGCTCCGCCAGCCCTGGGCCAGCGTTTCGTCGATCAGTGCCAGGGAGAGCTCGGGGCGGTTGGCCTCCCGGCTGGCGATCACAGTGTTCAACACCGCCAGCATCATGGCGTCATCGCCATTGGCCGGGTCCACCACGAGGGCCGCATCACTCCAATGCTGGCTCTGGCAGAGCTCGCTCAGGCGGCTCAGCAGGCCCTGTTCGAGCTGTTGCAGGGCCTGCTGAGCCTCCTCCGCCAGAGCGGGATCCTCAGCTCGGCAGAGCGGGCGCAGCAGCGCCACAGCCCGTTGGGGTTGCCCTGCGGCCGCCAGACAGCGGGCGGCCTCAAGCCGCAGGGCGCCGTCTTCGAGGCCCAGGGCCCTCACCTGCTCCAGCAGCTGCAGGGCCAAGGCAGCCTGCCCCTGCTCCCGCAGATGGGCCGCTTCCCGCAGGCTGAGTGACGCGATCTCCTGATCCGTGCTGGCCCGGGGATGCAGATGCTGGGGCTGGTGCTGCTGTTGCAGCAGCCACAGCACCAGTTCGCGCGCCATGGGGTTTGGATCGGAATGCTCATCTTAATACAGGCTGGAGGTGGGGGCTGAGCTTCTGGAGCAACGCGGCGACTGTGCTCTGACAACCTGGATGGATCCCTCGGCCTCCCGGATGCACTGGCCCTCCCGGATTGCTGCCCTTGAGGAGCTGGACCAGGCCCAGGCATTCCCCCAGCTCAGCTGCGCTTTGGCTCAGCTGCCAGCCAAGGTGCCCCCGCGTTGGCAGCCGTTGCTCCATTACCTGCAGGGCAAATGCGCCCTGGTGGAGCAGGCCTATCCCCAGGCCCTGCAGGCCCTGGCCCGCTGTGTGCAGCATCAACCGCGCCATGCCCATGCCCACTATCTGATGGGGGTGGCGCTGGCGCGTCAGCAGCGCTGGTTGGATGCCGCGACGTCCCTGCAACGGGCGCTGGAGCTGGATCCTGGCTTTCAGCCGGCCGCCCTGGAGTTGGTCCAGGTGGCCCTGACCAGCGGGGATCTGCCGATGGCCAGAGCCTGCCTGGACCCCTTATGGCACCGGGCCGACGCCAGCCCCGAGCAGCGCAGTGCTGCGTGGTGTCTGCGACTGCAGCAGGTGCCGCTGGATCAGGTGCCGGGCCAGTTGCGCGAGGCCCTGGCACAGCCCCAGCGCCTGCCGGATCAGTTGTTACTCGCGTGGATCCAGGCGGCCGGCGCTTGGTTGCTGGTGGGGGAGTGGGCCTTCGCGGCTCAGGCGTTGCGGGCCCTGGCTACCCCCAGCCCCTCCCTGGAGGCCTGCGGCCACCCGCTGCCGCGGCGCCCTGCCCTCACCCTGGCCCTGATGGCGGCCCTGTTGCAGGCCGATGGATCCGCCGCCGCCGTGGCGGAGGAGTTGCGCAGCTGCTACTGGCTGCCCCCCGCCCAGGCGGAAGCCGCCCTCTGGTACCCCCTAATCCGGCCCGCCCTGGAGCTCCTGATCGGGCGGCTGCAGGGCGATGGGCCGCCGCCCGCTGAAGAGCGCGGCGCCCTGGTTGTGTTGGCTGCGGTGATCCGCGCCCTGGCACCCCCGGATGAGCACCAACTGCCCCAGCTGATCGATGCACTGCAGGCCCAGCCGGCCCGCAACGGGCCCCTTTCTCCACTGGCCCGCCTGGCCCTGGCCCAGCACGATCTGCCGGCCCAGCTCGAGCTCTGGCCCCAGCTGCTCGCCCTCTCCGATCAGCAATGGCACGCCTCGCGCCGCGGCCTCGATCAGGGCTTGCTGTGGCTGAGCGCCCTGCTGCTGGATCGCCCCCAGCGGTTGGTGCGCCAGAGCCAGCCCGCTGCCCTGCAGCGGGCCCAGCAGCTGCGTCAGCGGGGCCTGGCCCTGTTGGAGGCGGCCCACCAGCGGCTCAATGCCCTGATGCCTCCCTTGCCCACCCACGGCCGCGCCCGGCGCCACTGGTTGCTGCTGGCCTCCGACGACCTGCCCCAATGCTGGCTGTACCGGGTGGAGCAGAAGCAGCAGCAGCTGCAGGCCCTCGGTTGCCATTGCCGCATCGTCAACCGGGAGCAGCTCGACAGCTGGGATTGGAGTGAGCAGTTGCTCTGGGCCGATGCCGTGGTGGTGTGCCGCCTGCCGGCCCTGCATCCGGTGCTGCGGGCGATCCATGCCGCCCGCCGTGCCGGCTTATCGGTGTACTACGACCTCGATGATCTGCTCTTCGATGCGGAGCACTGCCCCCCGCCCCTGGCCAGCTATGGCGGCACATTGCCGCCGGAGCTGCACCGGCGCTTTCAGCTGGATGTGCCGCTGTACGCCGCCGCCATTCGCGCCTGTGACGGCCTGATCGCCAGCACCGATGCCCTGGCCCACCGTTGGCGCCACCTGCAGCGGGCCTGGGGCGGCAACCAGCCGGTATGGGTGCTCCCCAACCTG
>Ga0194118_10001560_pt1 | contig 32142 bp, 31 predicted proteins | sample TA2MahsurfametaG_2_FD_148662 | JGI IMG/M metagenome (GOLD analysis project Ga0194118, IMG submission 148662) | Freshwater microbial communities from Lake Tanganyika, Tanzania - TA2015013 Mahale N5 surface | ecosystem: Environmental > Aquatic > Freshwater > Lake | place: Tanzania: Lake...
CCTGCATGTCGGTGGGGATCATCCTCGGCTCAGCCGCCCACATGAACGGCAGGAAGAAAAAGCGCGCGTTCACCAAGATGATGCCGAGGAGTGCGATGCCGCGTGCGATGTCGATGCCTTGCACGCGTGCGCGCGCGTCAATCGGCGCGAGCGCGTGTGGCCGAAGCGGCGGCGATGTGGGGTGCATCAGATGGAAGAACCTACCACCAGTCCGCGGAGCCAGTAGTACAGGCGACCGTAGATCTCGTGCAGAGCAAGGTCGGTCTGGGCAAGTGCGGTGCCAGACGGGATGAACGACCGCAGCGTGATGCGCGTGGGGCTGCGAAAGTCCACAGGGAAGGGCGTCACATCAAGCCCAGCCGCGCGAAAGAGCGACTCCGCGCGCGTCATGTGGAACGCGGAGGTGACCAGGATGATGCGGGGCGGGCGCGGTTGGCCGGTGTCAGCGTCCATCACGGGATTGGCGGCGAAATGCTCGCGCACCGCGCGCGCCTCCTCTTCGGTGTTGGATGCGCGCCCGACCACGATGATGTCGCTGTCAGGAACGCCAAAGGAAAGCGCGCGTTCGCGTAGCACCGCGCCGACTGTTTCCAGTTCGGGGCGAAGTGCTGACCACCCGCCCGTGAACATGATCCGCGGCGCCTTGCCCGCGCGGTAGAGGTCGTAGCCGGCGAGCGCTCGGTCAAAGTCGTCAAACTCGCTCGCGCCCGACTCGCCAGGCACTTCCCTGTATCCGCCACTCAGCACCAACACCGCATCACCATGGGCAATCGCATCGATCGGCAGTCGATCACGCCAACCCTCGGCGATCTTCACCAGCTGCCCGCTCACGATTGGTGTCGAGGCCAGCCAGAGCAGCACTGCAGCAGCGGCGACCAGGCGCCAACTCTTACGCCACACGGAGAGAACCAGCAATGCCAGCACCAGGGGCACCGGCATCACCAGCAGTGTCAGCAGTTCACGGAGCATGTGCTGGCAGCGGCAAACCAGTCTCTTTGCTGCACGCGAGCAGGCAACTGCGAACGGCATCCGCGTAGGCGCGCATCGAAGACTCGTCGATCGTGTGGTGGCAGAGGAAGGTCAGCGAAGTTTCACCAAGCAATCGAGCATTCGGCAGGCGACCGTCTGCATCCAGCGCGCCACGGCCAATGGTGGCGGGCGTGAACCCACGCTGCTCAAACAGCCGTTCACGGTAGATCTCGGCGCAAGAGCCGTACATGCCAGGCAGGCCTGCTGCGTGCAGTGACCGCAGGATCGCGTTTCGTCTTGCCGCGGCAGCCTCACCCCGTACGAACGCGACGCAGCGATAGTGGGCATGACCCTCGGGTGTGGCGGGAACGCGCAGGAACCCGACATCGCGAAGCGCATCTTGCATGATCAGACTGTTGCGGCGACGCGCAGCGATCCAAGTGGGCAACTTGCGAAGTTGGCACAGCCCGATCGCCGCCTGCATCTCGGTCATGCGCAGATTGGTGCCCGCGTGATCCACAAGCCAACGAAAATCGCCTGGCTCGCCATTTGATGCCACACCTCGACCAAGCGAGGCATCATGATCCTTGCCGTGCTGTGAGTAGGACCAGCAGCGCTTGTAAAGGGACTCATCGGGTGTGCACAGCATGCCCCCCTCGCCGCCTGTGGTCATGATCTTGTCCTGACAGAAGCTCCAGCTCGCGAAGGTGCCGAAGGTGCCGAGCGCGCGGCCGTCGATGTGCCCTCCGTGCGACTGGGCACAGTCTTCCAGGATGTGGACGCCGTGCGGATGGGCCCAGCGCACGAAGCTCGGCATGTCGCAGGGCCAGCCACCGACATGCACCGGGATCACGGCGCGGGTGCGAGGGCTACGGACGGCCTCGGCGGTGGCGGGGGTGATGCAGCCGCTCTCTGGATCCACGTCGGCAAAGACAGGCGTGGCGCCCGCGAGCACCACGCACATGGCGCTGGCCACGTAGCTGCGGGGCGAAACGATGACTTCGTCGCCGGGACCGATGCCGAGCGCGCGAAGCGCGGCGTCCATCGTGAGCGAACCATTGGCCATGCTCAGCGAGTAAATGCCGCCGTGCGCAGCGGCCCATGCAGCCTCAAAGTCGCGGCACGCGGTGCCCGTCCAGTAGTTCACCTTGCCTGAGCGAAGCACCGCGTCGACCGCGGCGAGTTCATCACCGTCGAAGATGGGCCAAGGGGGGATGGGGTGGCTATTGGTCACTCTGGCTCCGCTCTTTGGATCTCCGGGCTTCGGTGAACAAGTGCGTGGTGCCCGGCTCTGCGAGTTCAGCCATAAGGGCTGCAGGGAGGACAGTGCAGCGTACGCCATGCACGATGGTCCAGGCACCCTCATAAGGCGGAAAGAAGAACGCCCGTGCCTTTCGCTCGACATCATCCCCGGGCAGGATCTGTCTCGCGTCATTCATCGCTTGTCGAGAAATGTAGCGGCCTCCCTCGTTGTTGTGAGCGGTCAGGCGCGACTGAGTTGTGGCGATCCTGTCGAGTATCTCGACGATTTGCTCAGCCATGAGACGCATCGATGCCCGTTCCAGTGAACGTGCGGTGCTTGTTGACGGGCATATGGGGAATCGGCGTACCTCGATGATGGGTCCGGTGTCTATCCCATCGTCGACGTAGTGCGCCGTAGTGGCCCATTGCGAAAGGCCATCCAGGATGGCGAAGTTGTAGCCGCCGCAGCCCTTGTAGTCCGGAAGTGGCGCCGGATGAAAGTTGATCACACCGAATCGGGACCCCGGGAAGAGCATTCCGCCCTTCAGCCTGCGCCAGTACAGCACAGAGAGGACCAAGTCAGGCTCGAGAAGCCTGCGTTCGGCTTCTTCCGCGACTTCTCGGTGGTCAAGCACTGGAACCCCGAACTCTAAAGCGGCGGGTACGGTGGGAGAGTTCGCAAGATGGGAGTCCGTGACGACTCCGATCAACTCAAATCGCGGGTCCTGAGCAAGGACTCGTAGCGTGTTGGCCGTGACATGCTTCCTGCCAAGTAGGAGTACTCGGATCGGTTTCATCAAAGTCGTCTGAACTCCGTGACTGAAGAGCCTTCAAAGCGTGGCATCGTCGGATGCCCCGGCGCAGAGATGCCCTTTCTTGCTACCACCTGCCAAGCGGTGAGCCAGAGGATCTTTAAGTCAAGCCAGAAGGATCGGTTGTCCACGTACCACACATCTAGTCGGAACTTCTCCTCCCAACTGATGGCGTTCCGACCGTTCACCTGTGCCCAACCGGTGACACCGGGTTTCACCTCATGGCGGCGCATCTGCTCGGGAGTGTAAAGGGGCAGGTACTCAGGGAGCAGGGGGCGTGGGCCGACTAAGCGCATGTCGCCCTTGAACACATTCCAGAGAGTGGGCAGCTCGTCGAGGCTGGTAGCGCGGAGGAAGCGTCCAAAGCGCGTGATGCGGATGGCATCAGTCGCTAGCGGATCCTCGCCGGGCCGCGGATCACGCATCGTCTTGAACTTGTAGAGCGTGAACGGCCTCCCGTCTAGGCCGATGCGGGTTTGCCTGAAGAGGGGTGCAAACGACACCGGCGTATCATCGGACTCCTCCGCAAAACAGGCAAGTTGCGAATAGCGCTCTCGGATGGCTCGATGAACCTTCTTATCCTGAACCACTACGCGACATGCCCACGGACGCCGGGCGGGACGCGCCACTACCAACTCGCGCGCGGGTTGGTGGACGCGGGGTGGGATGTTTCCATTATCGCGGCCAGTGTGAATCACTTTTCTGGCGAGCAGCGCCTCAGCGATGACGAGTCCATTCGCATTGAAATGGTCGATGGCGTGCGATTTGTCTGGCTTCGAACTCCACCGTACCGCGGAAACGGGATGAAGCGCATTTGGGGAATGATCGTGTATTCACTCAAGTCATGTGCCAAGAGCACGACGGCGCTCCTCCCACGGCCTGATGTGGTGATTGGTTCGAGCGTCCACCCGGGCGCCGGCGTGGCTGCGGCGAGCATCGCCCGGCGGCATGGAATCCCATTCGTGTTTGAGGTTCGCGATTTGTGGCCGGAGACCCTGATCGCGTTCGGCGCACTTCGAGAGCGCTCGCTGATCGCGCGAGCTCTAGGGCTGCTTGAGCGCTGGATCTTCCGCGAGGCCGTCCGGATCATCACCGTCCTTCCGAACGTCTCAGCCTACGTGGCGCGCGTGGGGCACGATGCGTCGAAAGTCGTTTGGATTCCGAATGGAGTCGCCATGGCCGAGCCAACCGTCGCGTCGACGAGCGAAGCGCGCGGACTGAGAATCCACTATGTCGGATCGCTTGGTTCGGCCAACGCGATGGACTGCGTCATCGATGCAATGGGCGTGGTCGAGCGCACCCATGAGAATCGTTCAATCCAACTCCATCTTTACGGCGATGGACCGTGCCGCGAGTCGCTCATGGAGCGGGCACGGGTGGGAGGGCTGACGTCGGTGTTCTTCCATGGTCCTATTCCGAAGGCCGACGTCCGTCAGGTACTCCAAGCGGCGGATGCGCTGATCATCTCAGTCCAGGACTTGCCCCGGTTGTACCGGTACGGCATCGGGATGAACAAGCTGTTCGACTATCTGGAGTCGGGTCGTCCGATACTTGCGGCCATGGACGTACCCGACAATCCGGTGTCGGCTTCCGGTGGCGGCATGGTCGTACCACCTGGCCATCCGGCGCGTCTCGCGGAGGCCATTCTTGCGATGGCGAACTTGGACCCCGCCGCGCGGCGAGTCATGGGTGACCAAGGCAGGCAGTGGGTGCAACGACATCACGATTTTGGCCAATTGTCGGTGAAGTTGGATGGTGTCTTACGTGACGTCTGCGCCGGGGCTCAAGCGGTTTGACCCCGGCCCCCATCGAGACCTGTCAACTGCAGACGGTCGTGTACAACTCGGAGAGCACCGCCGCCTCTGACTTCCAGTTCAGTTCCGTCTCGATGGCCCTTCGCCCTCGTTCTCCCATGGCGTGCGCGGTGGCAGGATCGTCGAGAAGGCGGTCGATGGCGCGCGCGATCGAAGCGGAGTCGAGTGGATCAACGAGGAGCCCGCATTGGAAGCGATCGACGATGTCCCGCCAGACCGGGAAGTCTGACGCGATGAGCGGCATCCTGCTCGACTGATCCGTGCGCTCTGAACCAACGAGGATCCTCCTGTGAATGTCCCCTTCGTCGATCTCCACGCCCAGTACCTGACCATCAAGGCCCACATCGATGGCGCCATCTCCGACGTGATCCGCCAGTCCGCCTTCATCCGCAGCAAGCATGTCACCGACTTTGAGTCGCAGTGGGCCAACACCGTCGGCGTCTGGCACTGCGTCAGCTGCGCCAACGGGACCGACGCCATCTACATCGTGATGCGCGGCCTGGACCTGAAGCCCGGGGACGAGGTCATCACGACCGCGCACAGCTGGATCTCGACCTCAGAGACCATCACGCAGGCCGGAGGTCGCGTGGTGTTCTGCGATACTGATCGCGAGACCTTCACCATCGACCCGAAGCAGATCGAGTCGAAGATCACGCCGCGCACGGTGGGGATCATCCCGGTGCATCTCTATGGCCAGCCGGCCGACATGGACCCGATCCTGGAGATCGCCGCCAAGCGTGGGCTCTGGGTGATCGAGGACTGCGCGCAGGCGCACCTCGCCGAGTACAAGGGCCGTCAGGTGGGCACGGCTGCGACTTTCAGCTTCTATCCGCGCAAGAACCTGGGTGCGATGGGAGACGCCGGCTGCCTGGTGACCAATGACTCGAAGCTGGCGTCCTGGTCTGAGCTCTACGCGCGCCACGGCGGCAAGGGTGAGCACACGATCGAGGGCATCAACAGCCGGCTCGATGGCCTGCACGCGGCGATCCTGTCGGCCAAGCTCCCGCACCTTCGTGGCTGGACGGCTGGGCGCCAGCGGATCGCGGCGCGCTACGACGAACTCTTCGCGAAGGTCACGGGTGTCGAGCGACCCACGATTGCCGCAGGTCGGACGCACGTCTTCCACCTCTACGTGATCCGCGTCAAGGATCGCAATGGGCTGCAGAAGCACTTGAACAGCCGCGGCGTGTCCACAATGCTGAACTACCCACGTGCCCTGCCGTTCGATCCGGCCTACTCGCACCTCGGCCATTCGCCCGCGGACTTCCCGGTGGCCCACGACCACCAAGACCGCATCCTCTCCCTGCCCATCTACCCCGAGATGACCGACGAGATGATCCGATACGTCGTCGATTGTGTGGCGGAGGGTAGCGCCGCGTGCGTGTGACCTATATCCACCAGTACTTCACGACGCCAGATCAGGGTGGGGGGACGCGCTCGTACGAGATGGGACGGCGCCTGGTGAAGATGGGCCATCAGGTGCGGATGATCACGACGAGCCGCGAATCCGGGTTCGGGGGTGGAAGGTCCGCACTGTGGAGGGCATCGAGGTTCACGAGTTGGGCGTTCCCTACTCGAACCACATGGGCAATGTCCGTCGGATCTTCGCGTTTCTGCACTTCGCCGTCATGGCCTCACTCCGAGTCACGCGACTACCGGCCAACGTGATCTTTGCGACCAGCACGCTCCTGACGGTGGCGATCCCAGGCATCATCGGGTCTACGCTTCGCAGACGGCCTCTGGTGTTCGAGGTTCGCGACCTCTGGCCTGACGTTCCGATTGCGCTGGGTGTGCTTAAGTCCCCGGTCACCAAGTGGCTGGCGAGGGCTCTTGAGCGCTTGGTCTACGCGAGAGCTCGGCACATTGTGGCGCTCGCGCCGGGGATGCGCGAGGACATCGTTGCGAAAGGGGTTGATCAGGCCAAGGTGAGCGTGATCCCAAACGGATGCGACTTGGAGATGTTTGCGCCGGACCCGACTGCACGCGCGCAGGTCAACGCGTGGCAACCGGCGTTGGGTGACGGACCGCTGGTCGTGTTCACTGGCACGATTGGCCCGCGCGAACGGGCTCGGGTATCTGGTCGAAGTGGCGGCGCACATGAGGGCGATGGAGCAGGACATGCGGTTTGTGGTCGTTGGAGACGGCGCGGATCGGGGCAGGGTGGAGGAGCAGGCAAGGTCGGCAGGGGTCCTAGGTTCATCGATGTTCTTTGTCGGTCATGTCCCGAAGCCGGTCGCTGCCAAGTGGATTCTGGCCTCGGACGTGATCGTCTGTCTGTTCACCGGTCCACGGGTGGTGTGGAAAGACACAGTGCAGAACAAGTTCTTCGATGCGCTGGCTGCAGGCAAGCCAACGGCCAGCAACTTCGAGGGATTCCAGTCGATCATTGCGCGCGATGCCGACATTGGCATCATCATGGATCCTGCGTCGCCCAGTCGCGGAACGCACCAACTGATTGCCATGATGTCAGATGCAGCGTGGCGAGATGGGATTGCCGTTCGATCAGCAGCCCTGGCGCGGAATGAGTTTGATCGCGAGCGGCTGGCGAGGGCGTTGGCGAAGGTCCTCGAGCGCGTCGAGCGCGGAAGCGGTCGAGTCGAGTTGTCCAAAAGCGGCAGATGACGTCGCAGCATTCAATGATCCACACTTGGCGCGTGGGATCCGAGAGTCATTGGCGACGTCTCGTAGACCAATTCGTCCCGCCGTGCTCGTGGCTGACTGTCGGGCGAGCGCCCATGAGTGAAGGGCTCGGCAAGCCGTAGTCTGTAAGCCCCTGCACTCAGCGCCTGTGTTTCGGGATTGAAACAAGTGCTCAGACTTCTGCTCCAACTTCATGTCGGGCTCACGGGTGGCCGTTGAGGGTTCTCCATGTCGTTTTGAACGACCTTTGTAACGACTCGCGGGTTCTCAAGGAATGCGCGAGCCTTCGGGCGAGCGGATATGACGTGAGGGTCGCTGCCTTGCATGGCCCTAGTCTTCCTTCGCGGGAGACGGTGGCAGGATTTGAAGTTTTCCGTATCGCTCTCTGGAGTTCGATCCTGCCACGTGGAGTGATCGCCGGCACCGTTCGGCGAATCGAAGTGCTCTTGCGGATTGCTCTTGGTCATCGTGGATTTGATGTGCTGCACTGCCATGACCTAGAGTCCCTCCCGATTGGTGTGGTCATGAAACTGATGTCATTCTTGTCGGCGCGACTGATCTACGATGCGCACGAGTACGAGTCACATCAGTCGCCCGGCCAGTCGGCACGACGTACTCGCTTTCTTCAGGCGATTGAGTGCACGCCCTTCGGGGGGGTTGACCGGATCATTACTGTGACCCCGAGCATCGCCCGCGAGCACGTTCGGCTCTATCACGTCTCGGAGCCGGCCATCGTGCTGAATTGTCCGCCGCTTCAGTCCCCGGCACGCGAGTCGCGGTTCCACGACCTACTCTGCATTGCTCCGTCGCAGTCGATTTGTTTGTACCAGGGGCTGCTAGCCGTCGGTCGCGCCGCATTTTGTGGCATCCGGCCGTGCCCCCTCGTGAACTCCTCGGATTCATGGCGTCCGCCGACGTTGGTCTCTGCCTGATCCAGGACTCGTGCCAAAGTCATCGATGTTGCCTACCGAACAAGTTGTTTGAGTACGTCATGGCTGGAGTCCCTGTAGTTGCGTAGGATCCTCCGGCGATGCCTCGAGTCGTTCAGGAAGAAGGAATTGGCTGGTTGGTGACCGACTTCAGGTCTAACGGAATCTCCCGTGCCATCCAGGCATGTTCGTCGGCAGACATCGAGCACGGTCGCCTCTCGTGCAGCCGCGCCCGACAGAAGTGCTGTTGGGACCGACAGGAGTCGACATTGCTTGGGATCTATCAGGCTGAGTGCGGAGGCGCGCAGTGTGTGGAGTAGCGTGCGTCGTTGGCCCGCAGGGGGCCGAATCGTTGCGCCGCGTCGCGCAGCGACTGATCGACTGCATTCCACATCGTGGACCTGACGGAGAAGGCGTTTACGCCGTCGACTCCGTCGCTCTCGGCCATCGGCGGCTCGCGATCATCGATCTGTCGTCCGACGGGGCGCAACCCATGTACTCGGGTGACGGGAAGTTAGTGCTTTCGTTCAATGGAGAGATCTACAACTACATCGAACTGCGAGCGGAGCTTCGCTCGCTGGGCGTGAAGTTTCGAACGCAGACCGACAGCGAAGTCATCCTCGCTTCGTACGCGACCTGGGGACCATCGTGCGTGACGCGGTTCAATGGGATGTGGGCGTTCATGATCCATGACAAGGAACGCGGAGTCGTCTTTGGTTCACGTGATCGATTTGGTGTCAAGCCGCTCTACTACACAGAAATCGGCGGAATGATGGCCTTTGCATCGGAGATACGTCAGCTTCTGCCGCTGCTTCCGAGTATTTGCGCCAATGCCGCCTTGGTCACGGACTTTCTCCTCACGAGTTTCTCCGACCACCAAGATGAGACCTACTTTGATGCGGTTCGACGCGTTCCCGCTGGCCACAGTTTTGAGCTGAACACGGCCACGATGCAGCTTCGGTTCTCCCGCTACTACAGCATCGGGGTACGCGAAGACCTGCGAACACTCTCACCGAATGAAGCCGCGATGGAGTATCGGCGGGTGTTTGAAGACTCGGTTCGCCTTCGAATGCGCTCGGACGTCAGGGTGGGTACCTGCCTAAGCGGTGGTCTTGACAGTTCGTCGGTGGCAGCCATCGCTGCGAGGGTCTACGGGGAATCGACCTCCGAGCAGTTCTGCGCAATCACTGCCGTGAGCGAGCAGGCGAGTAACGACGAATCGGTGTATGCGAAGCAGATGGTTGATCGATGCGGCCTCCATTGGCATCGTGTGCAGCCCAGTTATGAGGAGTTCGCGGCGACGTTGCCGGCAGTGGTCCGTGCCCAGGAAGAGCCGTACGCCTCGCCTTCAATCAATATGCAGTGGTTTGTGATGCGGACCGCACGCGAGAACGGTGTCACAGTACTTCTGGACGGCCAAGGGGGGGATGAGACCTTGCTCGGCTATGAGAAGTATTTTGCGAGCTACTTCTACGCGTTGGTCCGCAAGAATGGTTGCCTCGCCGGTATTCGTGGTTTGTATGAAGCCAGCCGAAACAATTCGAAGATGAGCTTTGGAAACACACTGAAGTTCATTGCTGGTGGCATGTCGGCGCGCGCCAGGTTCTTTGTTCATCGGTCTAGAAATCGCTACCTCCGATACTCGGGTGGAGTCCCATGGTTTCTCTCCGCGCTCGCGTCCGAGGCTGCGAACGATCGAGGGCTTCAAAAACTGGAAATCGAGCGTACGAACCTGCCCATTCTGCTTCGGTACGAAGACAAGAACTCGATGGCGCACTCGATTGAAACTCGGTTGCCTTTCCTTGACTATCGAGCGGTAGAAACAGCGCTCTCAATTCCGATCTTGCATAAGATCCAGTCTGGATGGACGAAGTGGATCCTTCGGACAGCGATGCAAGACGTTCTTCCCGGACCCATTGCGTGGCGACGGAACAAGATGGGGTTTGAGGCGCCAGAGAGCCTATGGCTGCCACGGCACGATGAGGTAATGCGCCAGACCGTGTTTGGTTCCGCGCTCGTGGGGGCGCTTACGAGGCTTGATCGACTTGGGGCGGCGTGGTCAGCCCTCGGCGCTAGGGCTAAGTGGCGCTTGTACAGCGTGGCCTTGTGGGAGGCCGAGTTTGGGTTGCGTGCGTGATGGTGGCTCGCACGTCGATCACGTATACGCGGGCGCGTCCCTCGCGAGGCCGAGGTGGCATGCGGGCATTAACAACTCTAGCCCTCGGCAAGTGCTGTACACCACTCATCGCCCGAGCACTCCACGAAGAGGAGTCCGTTGATGACGACAGCCTCAGTCGGAACGGATGAGCTATGACGGTTAGAGTCTGTATCGTTGTTCTAAATACTTTCACCGGGGACAGTCGTGTCGAGAAGACGGCGAGGACCTTGGCGTGTGCCGGCGCGGACGTATCTGTTATAGCCCTCCGATCGCCTGGACTGCCGCACGAACAACGTCGTGATGGCTATCGAATCTATCGACCGACCACGGCGGGACGTCGTGGCCGAAAGACAGTGTTCGCTCGCGCAGCGCTGTTTCTGAGATTTCTGGTTCGGGCACGACGATTCGTTCGTGAGGCTGAAGTTGTGTGGTGTAACGACCTTGGTGCAGTCGTGATGGCTCGACTCTGGGCGATCACGATGCTGAGGAAGAGGCGGTGGATCTACGACTCCCATGAGTTCGCCATCAATGATTGTCCAAACGAGTCAAGGTTGAGCGTGTTTTCGAAGTGGGTCCTAGAGCGCCTGTGTATTGGAGTCGCAGACGAGGTTGTTTGCGTATCGCCTTCCATTGCCGACGAGTATGCACGGCTGTACGGGATAGCCCGTCCTCATCTTGTGCTCAATTGTCCGCCATTTGAAGAGCGCGCTCGCTCGGACAGGCTTCGTCAGGCATTGGGACTCCGACTGGAGCAGACGCTCTTTCTCTATCAGGGCATCCTCAGCAGAGGAAGGGGAATCGAAGTGGCGTTGGACGCTTTCGAGTCTATGACCGACGATTCGGTAGTGTTAGTCATCATGGGTTCCGGTGAACTTGAACTGCTGATTCGCGAGCGAGCTTCCCGCAGTTCACGAATCAGGTTTCATCCTGCGGTGTCTCTCGCGGAACTTCCTGACTGGACAGGATCTGCTGACTGTGGACTCATCCTCACTGAGGACAGCTGCTTGAATCACATGTGGTGCTTACCCAACAAGCTGTTCCAGTACTTAATGGCAGGAGTTCCGGTCATTGCATTCGGTACCCTCGAAGTGCAGCGATTCGTGGAGCGCAACCAGATCGGGATCATTGCTGAGCCAAGCGACTCCTCTGGCCTCGCCTCGGCAGTCCGTCAGTTTGTGGACAGTAACTTCGAGCTGGACCGTGATCGGCTAGCCGCACTTCGGCGTACATACTGTTGGGAGCAACAGGAGCCCCTGGTGACGGCGCTGGTGCGGCCCGCAAAGTGTGGTTAGGTGGCTGTGCACGGTTACAAATGCGAGTCGCGAGTCGAGTGCGGGTCTTCTGTGTGTCGTGACGAGGGCTTGCCTAGTCCCCGAGCAAATGCCGCACCACTGCCTCTGCTGCCTTGCCATCGCCGAAGAAGGGGGGCGGTGCGCTTCGGCTTTGCCAAGCCGTCTCAAGCGCACTGCTCACACGCTGCGGATCTGTCCCTGTCAGAACATTCCAGCCGGATTCGACGGTCTCGACCCACTCGGTCTCCTCCCGCAGAGTGATGCATGGAATGCCGTGGAAGTAAGCCTCCTTTTGAAGGCCCCCGGAGTCGGTGAGTACGACTCTAGCACTCATCAGTAGTCGCTGCATCTCGAGATATGGAAGCGGATCGATGATGGTGACACCGGGAGGTGTGGGATCGCCGATCTGATCGAGTTTCGCTTTGGTCCTCGGGTGGAGCGGTAGAACCACGGGTAGGTGTCGAGCGACCTCGCCCAACGCCATCATCAGAGCATTGAGACGATGGGTAGAGTCCGTGTTCTCTTGGCGATGAATGGTGCAGAGAGCGTAGTTGCGATGCGACAACTGCCACCTGCCCAGATCGATGGTTCGCTCCACGAGTGGTCGGACGTAGCGAACTACATCAAGCATGACGTCGCCTACTTGAGCAATCGACTGTGTCCGCTTGCCCGGTGCCGAGAACGGGAATCCCTCTGCCAACAGAGTCTGAACCGACCTCGCGGTGGGGCATAGGAGGGCGGTTGAGAGCCTATCCGTCAAGACCCGATTGATCTCCTCCGGCATGTCCATGTTGTACGAGCGGAGTCCAGCTTCAACATGCGCGACGGGAATACCCGCTTTCGCCGCCGCGAGTGCTCCTGCAAGCGTTGAATTGGTGTCGCCATACACGAGCACCCAGTTCGGACGCTGATCCAGAAGCACCTGCTCGATCAGCTCCAGCATCCGACCCGTCATTGCGCCATGGCCAAGCCCAGCGACGCCTAGGTTGATTCGCGGTGTCGGGATGCTCAACTGTTCGAAGAACACTTTGGACATACTTGTGTCAAAGTGCTGGCCCGTGTGAACGATAGCCTCGTCTATGAAGCTGCTCGGCGGGCAAGCTGAGGTGTTGGCGATCCCAATTGCCCGACTGACTGCTGCCGCCTTGATGAACTGCGGACGGGCGCCGAGGATCGTGACTACCTTCACCCCCGGAATCCTACAAGCCTGAGCACGCATGTCTTTGATTCGTTCGATGCTGCCTGACGGGGTCGCATAAGTCTCCCATAAGGCGCGGGCCAACGACAGTGATCCTGTCAGAGAAACACTACCTTACACGGTACTAGCTAGCGCTTTGTACACCGATGATGACTCGGATACTCCACCTCTCTCACACCGACATCCGGACGGATGCGCGGATCTTGAAGGAGATGAACGCTCTCGACGCGATGGCTCTCGGCGTGCGCTGTATTGCAATAGGTGTGGCTCGAGATGACCCGCTGGAACCTGCTGGTCACGGTAAGCAGGCGAACATTCGGTCGTTAAGATTGCTCGCTCGGCACTTCAAGGTGGCAGGGAAGGCTGTGCGTCGGCTCACGTGCCTCGTCGAGATGAACCTTCGCATGTGGATATTGGGACTGGTTCATAGACCCAAGATAGTGCACTGCCACGACGCAATCGTGTTGCCGGCCGGGTGGTGTATCAGCCGCACGCTAGGTAGCAGCCTCGTATACGACGCGCACGAGCTTGAATCGCACTGCAACCCGGATATGCCTTCCGTCGAGCGCTTGGCCCTTTGGCTGGAGCGATGGAGCTGGAGCCGAGTATCGCTGCTCGTATCCGTTAGTCCATCAATCATCAACTGGTATCAGTTTAATCTCGGCCCCAAACAGTCAGTGCTGGTTATGAATGCCCCGGTAGTCAAGAAGTTAGAGTCCGTCCAAGAGCGCTCGTCAGCCGAGCGAACGAAACGATATCGCAATGGCTACCTGCATGATCGCTTTGGAGTACCCCCAGACGTGCCGGTCTTCGTAAATGTGGGATTCTCGGCGTGGGGTCGAGGTGTGCACACGATTCTGGAGGTCTTCAGCCGACCGATCATCAAATCGCATGTGGTGTTCCTCGGGTCCGGGGATGTGGCGAGCGTGATGGCGTCTGCGTCGGGGTGCACCAAGGTGCACTTCCATCCGGCGGTTCCTCACGATGAGGTGGTACAGGTGGTCCGATCTGCACAATACGGTTTTTGCATTGCGGAGGACATCTGCCTCAACGCACGCTTTAGTCTCCCCAACAGGCTGTTTGAGTACGCGGCCGCGGGAGTGCCGGTGCTCGCGTCGCGGCTCCCTGAGATCGCACGGGTGGTTGAGAAGTATGGCCTAGGTATTTGCTGCGCGAATGACGCGGACAGCATCGAGGCAGCTGTGCGTAAGATTGAGCAGGAGGGGATCGAGGCTCCACGTAGCGACCTGACGGATCTTTCTTGGGAAACGCAGTCGAAGCAACTGCAACAGGCGTATCTCTCGCTGCTGTCCGGGCGCGGGCTAAGTCCCGCCGGCAAGACGGGGCGATGCTAGGCAGTGTGCGTGATCTTTGGAGTCATCTCCACGGGCGCGGTATCCGCGACCAGCGTGCGCAAGCTGGCCAAGCACGCTGAGCAGCGCGGCCGCGACTCAAGTGGGCTGCTCTGCCTGAAGTCTGGCAGCGCCTTGGTCCACCGGGCCGACCACTCCATCATGCGTCTCCTGAGGCAGGCCCGCTGGAGAGGCTGTGCTGCAGTCCTCGGCCACAGTAGTCTTATCACCAAGGGTCTCGAAGACAACCAGCCGGTTGTTCGCGATGGCGTGTGCGTGTTTCACAACGGCATCGTGGTCAATCATGCCAACATCTGGGGCCTCATCGGCGAGAGCCCCCGGCAGCAGATTGACACCGAGGTGATTGCAGCGATTGCCGCAAGGCACCCCGCGGATGGAGGCAAGATTCAACGTCGCCGCGCGCGCATTGGCGCTCTGCGAAGGTGTGGTGAAGTGTGCGCTCGCGATTCCTCGGTTGGGCAAGCTCTGCCTCTTCTCGAATAACGGAAGTCTCTACGCCGGAGTTAAGGATGGTGCAGCGCTTTTCGCATCGGAGGAGTATGCCCTTCGTGCGTGCCAGTGCACGCAGGTTCGTCAGGTGCGTGAGGGTGAGGTGCTCGACATCCCGGTGGTCCCGAGCGAGATCGGCGCGCGAGACATCCGCGAGCGGCGGCTGGACCTGATTCCGGCGCTCGGCTCGGGTGCCAGCGCGGAAGAGCGGATGCTGGTGTTCCCCCAGCATGATCTGCTTCGGTGCACTAGTTGCATCCTGCCGCACACCATGCCCTTCATCGCCTTCGACGAGCAGGGGGTATGCAACTACTGTCGCCACTACCGACCCCGCAACGTGCCTCGCCCGAAGGAGGATCTCTTCGGCCTCGTTGAGCCCTATCGCCGCCAGTCCGGCACCGAATGCATTGTGCCGTTTTCCGGTGGCAGGGACAGCTGCTATGGCCCTCACCTCATCGTCAACGAGCTGAAGATGAGGCCAGTTACGTATACCTATGACTGGAGGATGGTGACGGACCTAGGGCGGCGCAACATCAGCCGGGTGTGCGAGAAGCTCAGGGTAGAGAACATCATCATCGCCGAGGACATCGCGCGTAAGCGCGAGTACATCAGGATGAACCTGAGGGCATGGCTCAAGTCACCACACCTCGGGATGGTGAGCATCCTGACTGCTGGCGACAAGCATTTCTTCCGCTTCGTTGAGACCGTCAAGCGGCAGACGGGGGTTCAGCTGAACCTGTGGGGCGTCCCCCCTCTGGAGGTAACCCACTTCAAGGCGGGGTTCCTGGGGGCTCCGCCCGACTTTGAGGAGAAGCGGGTCTACTCGCATGTGGTCTTGAAGCAGCTTCGCTACCAGTGGCTGCGACTGCAGGCAATGCTCCAGAGCCCAGGCTACTTCAACCGATCGATCTGGGACATCATCTCCGACGAGTACTACCGACGCTTCACCACAAAGGACGATTACTTCCACGTCTTCGACTACTGGCGCTGGGATGAGCGAGTCGTGGACGATACGTTGGCCCGATACGACTGGGAGAAAGCGCCGGATACGAACACCGCCTGGCCGTGACGGAACTGCAGCGTTTTACCACTACGTCTACTACACGGTTGCTGGGTTCACAGAGCACGACACCTTCAGAAGCAACCAAATTCGAGAGGGCGGTCTGACACGTGACGATGCTCTTCGTCTCGTGGAAGGCCAGAATCGGCCGCGTTATCCGAAGATCAAGTGGTATCCAGATGTCGTGGGTTTGGACTTTCTGGAGGTCCTGTCGGCAGTAAACCGCGTCCAACCTGTCAGAGTGAGATCAACCGGAACCATGTTGGTCACCAAGTAATGGCTGCTCAACCGTGGCGTTACCTTCAGTGTCGTGTGTGCGCGCGATGACGGCAGCGGCTCGACATCAGAAGCGAGCCTAGAAGGAACCACAATGGTCCCCACGAAAAGTAGCTCGAAACAGCCCCCACAAGCAGGATCGGAAATGCCGCGAATCGAGCGATCGGCCGTTGGCATCTGCTTGCGCCAAGCCATGTGGCGCCAAATGCAGCGCAAGCGAGGAAGAGCCCGACGACTCCCAGATCGGTCAGCAGACTGATCGGAGCCGAGTGGACATAGTGCTCTGGGTTCATTGTGCCGAACAGGGTTATATCTTTCCATCCGTCAGCCAAGAATACTTTTACTTGTTCATTCCGCACAGAGACGCTGTCTATCTCGTGCAGGTGAATGTCTGATCCGGACACACTCAGGCGTGTGGACACACCCAGAGTATCTAGCGCCAGCAACAGCAATTGAAGGAGGAGCGCGGCGACTACACATAGGATGATGACAGGCGAGCTTGTTCGTCCCCGAACGATTCGACTCGCATTGTAAACAGCGAAGGTCCCAGTAACAAACATGGCAAGTGCGCCCTTGTTGCTTCCAATGAACATCATGGCAGCAGTGGCTAGGAGCGTAGATATAGCTAGCGCCAGAGAGGCTAAAGCGCGAATGCGAACCCTAGTGCAAGCCTGAGATTGGATTAGCGCGTCAAGCACAAGACCCGAAGTTGCCACGAAGAACATCAAATAGAAGTCTGAGATCGTTTGGTAGAGAGGGACGACTGCTGTGGTCGAAAACCGACCATCCACGATCGACTTCGAGTCCATTGCAATCAGCGACAGAGCAAGAACGCCTGGAACGATAGCCATTACAACCGCCAGCACGCTCGGCGTCTGGCTTCGGTATTGGCAGCTACCGGTATGCGCCGCCAAACACCCGACTACAAAACATGGGATAATAGTTGACATATAATGATTTCGCACGAATCCGAAATCTCCCTGGGCTAACGACGCACCGCCGCATAGGCCGATGTAGCACAATAGCACGCTGGTTGCGATTCCTGTGGGCGACGTGGTCAACTGCGCTATCACCTCGCCCAACCGTCGTCTCTCCATTAGCAAAGACCCACACGCGCCGACAAACAGACACATGGACCATGATGGAAGGGCTCCTCGAGAAGCCGTCAAACTCTGGAGGTTCGTCGACAGGACACATCCAGCGAGTGCAGCACACATGATGTAAGGACTCAGGCGGCACCTCCCCTGGCTCGCGACCGCGTTACGACTTCTGACGAAGACTTGGGGTGTGGATTCCGATTCTGGGCGCACAGCTCCTGTCATGGCTTACAGCCTTAGCGTCGCGAAACAATCTCCTTGTATAGGCCGAATTGCTTCTTGAACTCGATTTCCCAGTGGTGCTCTGTGCTTAACCGCAATGCACCGGCGCGGCACTGTTGATAAAGCGCCGAATCTGTCTCAAGTTGGTTTATGGCATAGGCAACGCAGCTCGGGTCGAGATCGGTCACGACAACTCCAAACGCATACTCGTCGTTAAGTCGCCTGTGCTCCGGCAAGTCCGACATCACTACAGGTAGTCCAGCCATCGCATACTCGAAGAGCTTGTTCGATACGGTGAACCTGTTGTTAATGCAAGTGTCCTCGGTCAGAACGACGCCGACATGGGATGCGGTCGCTGCACGTACCACAGCATCCATCGGTACGGCATCGTCGAACAAGATGCGGCTAGGTCGGGCGCTGGAGCAGGCGAGTTCCCGCAACTCGGACAGTGCTGGCCCTCCACCGCGAAATCGCAGTCGCACGCGTGAAAGGTCCGGCAGAAGCTGCACAGCACGCAGAAGCTGAAGACAGCCGCGACCGCGAGAAAGCCCCCCATGGTAGAGGATCTCGAAGTGCTCCTCACTCTTAGGCGAGTGCTGCGAAGCGTCAAGCGCGTGTACGCAGTTGGTTATCACAACAGGCGATTTGATCTTATGTAACTTCCGGATGTAGTCGGCAGAGAACTGTGTCACCGTGATCACCGCAGCGCACTGGCGGATCAGGGCCCGCTCATAGACTTGGCAGGCCCATTTCTTAGGCCAAGACGCAAACGCCCCTTCTTCAGTCCAAATCTCGTGGGAATCGAAGATGACGGGCGTTGCGCCGCGTCTCGCGAAACGGAGCGCAAAGGGCAGTGCACTTACATCATGTGCGTGAATGACATCAAAAACCGTATCTGGCGCCACGGCATCGAAGTTGCGGATCCAGAGGTGCTCGCGCCATAACTTCGCGACTAAATGACGCGCCGGAAAGTATCTGGCGGGGGGACGTTGGACCAGCGCGACTTTATACGGAAGGCGTTTCACGCGTGCCGACCGATCGGTGGCGCTGGTCTGAAACCCTACGACCTCAACTTCATGACCCGCCGCATGCAGGCTGTCTGCAACCCGTCGAACACGCGGATCATCCACCACGTCGTTGAAAACTACATGCAGTATCCGCATGGGGATTAGGACGTGGGTGGGTGAAAAACCCCCGCCGCTGACGATGTCGGGTGGACGATTGTCCGATCCCGCACTAACGCGGCGTCAACCTGAGTGGCGACTGCAGCGAATGCCATGTGCTGCTCCGCGTACCGGCGCGCTGCACTACCAAATGCTCCACGGCGTCGAGTGTCAGCGGCCAGAGTGATGGTCTCGCGAGTAGCGTGCGCCATGAAAGCACCCGAGGGGATCAGTATCGAGTGATCTGGCCCCATGAACGCCCTTTGGGCACCGCTTGGCCCATCAACGCTCATGGTCGTGACGCCCGCAGCCATTGCCTCGCGGACGATGGATCCGCCGAATGGATTGCTCTCTAGCAAGGGGACCAGGTCCATGGCGTTGTAGTACTCGTTCACATCGTCGAAGGGTACCATCCCGGGACAAAGTGCAGACCCGTAGCGCGTGTCGTCTCTGAGCATCTCTAGCACCGCCTCTCTGCACGGACCGTCGCCAACGATAAGTAGGCGAGCATTCGCCAAGCCCGACTCGCGAACCCGTGCACACAGCTCGATGGTGTTCCAAAACTGCATTTCGGGGGCAAGTCGCCCTACCCAGCCCAGAACGAAGTCAGTGGGAGATATACCAAGACGTTTGCGGATGGCACTGCGGCGATCATTAGGCAATGGCACGAAGCGATCACAGTCGACGGCACGAGAGATCTCGTGCAACTGCTGCGATGGCACTCCCAACTGAGTGTACTCGGAGAGCGCCGGCCGCGTGCCAAAGTAGCCTGTCAGTCTTAGCCGACTCTGCAACTTTCGGTAAACGGGGACATAGTGCTGATCCACCTGGGTCAGGCTATGCCCAATCAACTTGTAGTGAAGGATCGGGCGATCAGCTATCGCATCTCCGACGAGTAGGCCCATGTGGATATTGGCAGTGAAGATCGCGTCTGGCTGCCAGTCGCAGACAAGGCGACGCAAGTGCCGCGTCGTTTGATAGGAGTGAAGGCGGCGAGTGATTGCGCGAACGGCCCGCGAGCGCCCCGGTCCCGATGGGTAGAGCGGGAAGCGTAGAGCGTCAGCAAACTCTGTGACCCTAGGTCTGAGGGGCCCGTCCGTATTGTACGCATACATACATGTATGCCCGAGGACCGACAGCGCGCGCATGAGCTGAACGGTGTAGGTCTGCTGCCCCCCTATATTCATATTGGGATACAGAAACGCGAGCCGCACGATCAGGCCTCCTCTGCGGATGGAAGTTCCTCGCAACCGACTAAGACTCCGCCGCGCAACTCGACCTTTCGCGAGCAGAGTTTGAGTACCTCGATGTCGTGCGAGATGATCAACAGGGTAACGCCTTCCATGGTCGATCCGAGGCACTCGAGAATCTCATCTCGTGATACAGGGTCGAGCGCGCTAGTTGGCTCATCAAGTACTAGGATTTCGGGGCGCCGGTAGAGCGCCCGGGCCAAGCCCAATCTCTGCCGCTGGCCACCGGAAAGCTTACCCCCTCGCTCGCCCACCATCGAGTGGATTCCACTTGGCAAACCGCGAATCAGATTCGCGAGCCCGGTGGAGCTCAGTGCTTGCCACACACGATCGGCATCAGCAACATCGGCGGGCTCACCCAGCGCAACGTTTGCAAGGACAGAGGCATCGCATAGGGCAACAGTCTGCGGGAGGTAGCCGATCCGTCGCTGCCAAGCTACCCGACAGTCGTTCAAGTCGATCGAATCAACCATGATCCTGCCTTGGCTAGGCAGGCGTAGCCCCAAGAACAAGTCCACCAGCGTTGACTTGCCCGCGCCGCTAGAGCCGCCGATAGCAACACGCTCTCCCCGGGCCACTGACAGTGTCACATTTCGCAATGTAGGCTCAACCGCGCTCGGGTACTGGAAGGAAACGTTTTCGACGCTCACTCTCGACCAGTTGCCGACGGGAACTTGTAGTCGTTCTGGATCGACAGCGTTTGCGCAGGGGGTCGATTCAGCGTGCAAACGCACTGCCGACAATGCTGAATACCTCAGGAGTTGACAGGCTGAAGTGATCCGATGGACTGTGGGTGCAAGTCGGAGGGTGGCAGCCACAAACAGTCCGAGGACAGGAGCGAGCTCTGTCATCCGATCCGCAGAGGCAGTCAGATACACAGTACCGACCGTTCCGAGCACGACAACAAGTTCCAATATGACACGCGGAAGCTGCGTGACGATCTGAACGGAAGAAGCGACTTTCGCGAGGCCGGCGACCCGCGCCCGGTAGCCCCTCAGGAACAGGTCCTGTGCATGAAGTAGCGAAATCTCTCTGATGCTTCCGAATCCCTCCTGGAGGTCCTGCACACGTCGGGCATCCAGTGTGGACCGCTCTCGGGACATCTCACGGAGTCTGCCTCCGGTCACGACGTACACCACAATAGCCGTGCCTAGGAGTGCTACAAGGGCAGCGCTTGAGAACAGGGGCTCGGCCCAAAGGCATACGCTTGCGATGCTCAGCGCGATCAGGACTTCGCAGGCGAGTGAAAGGGAGTTTCCGACAACTCCATGGGTGAAGTGCGAGACCTCCTCCGTGCAGTTGCGAAGAAGATCAGCCGAGTTCCGTTCCGAGTGCAACGCGATCGGCTGGCCCAGATAGTGGCCGAACATTCGGCTCGACAGTGCGGCGTACAAGTCCGTCGTGAATCGAAAGGTCCTGCGAAGTAGCCATACCGCGGCGACCGACTTGAGTGTGAACACGAATGCCACCAAGCCTGCCAAGGCCAGAACTCCGGTCGACGAATCCGAGGTGCCTACGAACGGAAGCGCGCCAATGAGCGGAGCACTCGATGACGAGGCCGTCATCGCAACGCTCAGCATTGGAAGCACTAGTCCGATTCCTGCGGCCTCGAGGCATGCGAGCCCAGGACTAAGCAGCAGCAGGACTAGATACGCACGCCGCTCCCTCGCCACAAGGAGGTCCTGCGAGCAACGCAAAAGCAAGGACAATGAGGATCGAAGTCCGTTGCGTTCGCGTTTCGACTTGAATAAAGTCACATCAAAACCCAAGACGAAGCGCAGTCAACGCCTGCCCAGGCGATGGCGTCGATCACCGAAAGGCCGGGTACGAAAGTACGAAGGGTTCCCTGTTGGTAGGTCGGGTGAGTGAAGTTATTGCGCGCCACCTCGAGAGCCTTCGAGGTGAAGAAGCTGTCGATCTGGTAGCCGTCAGCCCCATTGCCGCACAAGTATCTTCGAGCTCCCACCTTCTGCAGCAAGTCAACGAGCAGGTCGTTGCTGGCACCCTGCGGGGCTAGGCTGGACGAGTAGACAATCGTGGTTCTGATGCCTAGCAACCGCATGACCCCTTCGATGAATGTCATGTTGCATGTGAGCAGACAGTCATCCTCTCGCTCGAAGAACTCATCAACCAATGGCGAGATCTCGCGGTAGTGCGGCGACTTCGCATATGCCTGCGAAACCGTGTCTCTGCACTTTCTCATGTTTCGTACAAGGGTTCTCTCGACCCGCATTTGGTTGATCGGAACCCCGACTACGCCAGGCTTGTCTGGCTTTCGTAGCGGGATCGACATCCACGTCGGGAGGCCATTAGCGAGTACGCGGACGCGGCGACACCAGAAGGCCGCATCGCGCGGATTATTCTCAACATGGTCAAGCACGATCCACAAATCTGCCTTGGCGATCTTGTTGAAGAGCCCCAGCCAGGGCATGAAGTCGGGCTGGTGAATAGTGGCAATCATACGGACGTGCCTCGGATGACATACCGCTTCATATCACTCGTTGTGAAGAGCTGCGAGTACACCCTCTTGGCAAGACCTTGGTTATCTGTGTGCACCGTGATTCTTCTCACTTCCGGATTGGCGCGATACCTATCAACACAGGCCTTCAGCATCGGCAGCGCGAGTCCGCGTCCCTGGTGCCCAGGATGAATGACTACCTCCTCAAGCTCGACTCCTACCCCTATGTAGCGGGGCATAGGTGTCCGATTGCAAGTTAGCATGCCGACTGCGGTACCTCCGTACTCGGCGACAAGAATGTCGCAGGTAGTTCCTGCATGCACGCGTAGGAACTGACCAAGTTGGGCTACCGAGTAGTGCGCACTCCCGCGAAGGGTAGCGAGGCATTCCCAAAGGAAATGATCATCACAAGGCGTTGCCTCGCGGAGCGTGATGCGCGAGTCAAGCAAGAAGCTGCTCCAGGTAGTCCAGATCCGCTTCGGTGAGGCAGGGGTGAAAGGGCAGGGACAGGGTGGTACGCACAAGCGCATCGGCCACCGGAAAACGATACACCATCTCGCGCTCGCAGAGCCACATGAGTTCCCGACTGGCTGTGACCCCAGCCTTTCGCAATTGTTCGAGCAGGCTGTCTCGATCGCTTTCTGAGGGCGCTTTGACGACAAACCTGATGGGAGTCACTCCTTCTCCTGGTGCGGTGACAGTCAATCCAGCCCTCTGCACTACGGTCCGCAAACGCGCGTGCGTACGAATCATGCGTTCTTGGATCTCAGCTACATGCTCAAGCGTGCCAAGTAGGAAGGCAGCATGAAGATTGGGAAGCCTCAGGTTCATCCGATAGCCATCTTCCGGCGCCCTCTGGTCTTCGTAGTAGCAGAAGCTTCGCATCAGCGCAGCGAGCTCATCGTTGTCAAGCAGGATGGCACCGCCGTCGACTCCATTTGCAAGTTTGCTTGGGTAGAACGACAGGGTGGTCACCAACGGGCTTCGCGAATGGGTAGGAGTGAGCGATAGGAAAGACTGTGCTGCATCGTGAATTACCGGGACATCCAGGGAGCCACGCTCTTCGATGATCGGTGAGATGTAACCAAAGTGGTCGGGCGCAACGACCAGAGCGTCCCCAGACAGCGGCGACAGCCGTGGCGTACCCATGGATTCTGGGTCTACATCAACAAACTGGAGTGTCCGACCGTTCGCTCGTACTGCATTCGGGATGGAGAAGCACGTTGAAACTGGTATGGACACGGCGGCGCCCCGCGCCATCGTGGCAAACTTGACCGCAACGAACAACGCAGAGAATCCATTCGAGACCAGAATGACATGTCGCCGCCCCGTTCTTTGGCGGAGCACATGCTCGAGTTCCTCGAGATCGGGTCCAGTAGCAAGGTGGCCATGGGACACAGCGCGGTGGAGACGTTGAGTCTGCGACTCGAACAGCGGGATCGCGATGCGCGGGATCACCCTACTCATACGGGTGTCGGTCGTAGTACGTGTCGGGATGAATGAGCAGGTAGACGAGAGGGCGCTTGATCCGCGCGTGCTCCTCGAAGGACCTTTGGTCGCCAGCACAAAGGGTGCCACGATCGTAGCACTTCCATCGGGTCCACTCGGAATCGCTGATGTAGAAGGACGAGTCGAAGAGGCTGAAGGCGTCCGCCTTGTCGTACGCCTCGTAGGCCATCCCGAAGTCGGCAGGGGAACGGTCCCGCCAGAAGTCGAGATTGTTCAGCCCGGTCCTGCCGCCGTGGCTGGCGATTCCTCTCACGGTGATGCCGAGCATGCGATTGAGGACATCGATGTCGCGCATGAGGCACTCCGCGGCATGCTCGTGCCAGATGATCGACTCATCGATGACTTCGCTGTGGTATCCGATCTCGTGTCCACTGTCTCGGATCGCCTTGAGGATGCGGTAGTTCTCGAAAGAAAACGGGTTGTACTCGCTGGCATGCAGGCGCACAAAGAATGACGCCTTGATCCGCAGTCGATCAAAGATCGCCAACAGCCGTTCTGCCTTCCGCACCGACACGTCAATGTCTACGCGGTTCACGACGGTGAGGGCCGGCAGTGCGTGCTTCCGTGCGGTGTAGTCATGGCACGTCAGAAACTCGTAGCCCAGATCTAGGGCGGCTCGGTACTGCCGCTCTAGACCCGCGAACGTAAAGTGAAAGTCGCTGCTCAACCGAATATCCCCTCCAGTGAGAGAGTATCCGGAAAGTTCACCAGCACCCCCATCCCTCGCTTCTGGAATACCACCATACTTCCGAGGGCGACCGCCGACGCGCCCCCCTTAGCCACGGCATCGCCGATGTCCTGCAGGGTGCCCGCCCCGCCATGCGCGATGACTGGCACCGTCACAGCCTCGGCCACGCGGCGCATAAGATCGAGTTCGAAACCGTCCCATGTGCCTTCCCGGTCGATGGAGGTGAGCAGAATCTCGCCGGCGCCAAGCTGGGCGGCCTCCTGCGCCCATGCCACCGGATCGAGCCCCGTGCGCCGACGCCCGTTCCCAGTCCGAACCGTCTGCGCTCCGAATAGGCCACGCTTGACATCGATGGACACGATCACCGCCTGGCTCCCGTAAACGCTCGCGATCTCGCCGATGAGGTCGGGTCTCGCCACTGCGGTAGTGTTGATGACCACTTTCTCAATGCCGGTGGCAAAGATGGCGCGCGCATCATCGAGCGATCGGACACCGCCGCCGTAGCCGAGCGGCATGAAGCACTCGTCGGCTAGGTCGGCGATAAGGCGAAGGTTGGGGCCACGCACGGCCCGATCCCGGGAGATGTCAAGCACGAGAAGCTCGTCGACCTCGAGCTCGTTGAAGATCCGCACGGTATTGCAGGGGTCGCCCACATACGCGAAGCGCCCGAACCGAACGGTCTTCACGAGGCATCCGTCGCGGACCAGAAGCGTCGGGATTACCCTCGTCCTCAGCATGGGAGCTCCGCGAAGTTCCGCAACAACTGCATCCCGAACCGGTGGCTCTTCTCAGGGTGGAACTGGGCGCCCATGATGTTGCCGCGCTGAACGGCCGCAGCGAAGTCCACACCGTATCGCGTTCGGAGCACCGTGTCGCGCGGATCGTCCGTCTGCACGCAGTACGAGTGCACGAAGTAGAAGCGGATCTCGCCTTCGAGCCGCTCCGTGAGCGGGCATTGGCGTGTGCGTTCCGCGACATTCCATCCCATGTGCGGGATCTTGATGCCGAGGTCACCGGGGAGCCGGCGCGTGTCCGCGGGGATCCAGCCGAGGCCCGACCGTGTGCCCTCCTCGCTGCCGCGTGTCAGCAGCTGCATCCCCAGGCAGATCCCCAGCACGGGCACCCTTTGGTGAAGCGCCTTGTCGTCGAGCACCTGGCGGATCCCCGCCGCGTCAATCCTCTCCATCGCGGCATCGAATGCACCCACACCAGGGAGCAGTAAGCGCGATGCGCTCGCGATGCGCGCCGGGTCCCCAGTCACTTCGCACTCAGACTCAACGCGGCGAAGCATGTTCACTACCGATCCGAGGTTCCCCATGCCGTAGTCGATAATCGTGATCATGATTGGGGCCCTACAGGGGAAAGCAGTACTTCAAATAGAAGGACATCGGTACGAGATCGCGATCCGCAAGTACGCGGAATAATGGCCTGAGCCGCTCAAATCGCTTCTTGTACGTCCTGAAATCCCGAAATGTCCTTGTTGGTGCCACCATTGCGCGGTCGAACTCCGCGTCTTTGAGTCCCATTCGCTTCTTGGCGTACGCAATCAAGCGGGGGTCCGGTGGTCGTGGGGTTCGGTACTCGCGCAGCGCCTCTGCTCTACTGAGGATCCCCGCACGGACGCGCGCAGCAAGAGTTAGGTTCCTTAAATCCTGGCCGAATCGGAGGGGTCGGTTCACCGTTTGGCCGAAGGCGGTGGCCCGATTCTCCAAATGATGACCACCATAGTCGAGCCATCCAGTTCGCTCAGCAAGCTCTCGCTTAGCAAGTTCCTTTGAATAGTCGATGTACCACAATGGGCGAATAAACCGCTGCCTGTAGAGCAGTACCCAACTCATGAATCGCCAGAATGTCAGATGCGGATATGTTTGAACTGCGATCCTCCCGAATCGGCGATGCACGTCTGCCACATAGCATCCGTCCACATAGGTGGATCCCAAGGGGGATAGTCCCTCGGCCACGAAGGAATGCCCCTCAAGTATGAACTTCACGCCGTAACGTGCCGCTGCGGTACGAATGACTTGGACATAGGCCATGTCGGTAGACGCGTCAAACTCCTGAACCCCAGCAAGAAAGAAGCTCCGATAGATATCGTCGGCCTCACGATTGTCAAGCACATGCGTGGCAAGATCGACGCGAAGTGCGGAGGTGACCTTGCGGATGTTCTGTGTCGCGGTAGCGGAGTTCCATGTGTTGTCGTAGTGAACGGCAAGGGGTCTCAGTCCCCAGTCCACAGCCTTCATGAGGAGATAAGAGGAATCTGTGCCGCCACTAACCCCGACTATGCAGTCGTACCTCCGATCCACACCCGCAGACCGAATCTCTGAAAGAATTTCCTCGAGTCGCCGCTTCCCCGATGGCATCCCAGTCCCATAGCGGCTCACCAGACCGGCGACTTGATGGCAAAAGTTACAGACTCCATCCGTATCAAAGGAAATGCCTGGAACGGTTTGGTCGTAGATGCAGCGACTACAGATAGTCATCGAGGGCGATCACTCCATGGGATTGGGCGTCGTGAAATCAAACTTGCGTGGTACCGTTGGAGCGATGCGCAAGACCTTGAACAGTGGCAGTCTTTGTCAATCGTCCAAGCTGCCCGCGTAGACATGGAATCCCCGTAGGATGTGATCGATCATCGCAGCGGGATCGCGTGCGATTGACTCGTAGTCAACACGGACAGATCTCATGGGATGGCAGGATAGTGCATTGGTGATAGCGCTCTCAATGCGATCCACCTGCCATCGAACTTGGTCGGAAGGTGGCTTTGCAGACATGTCTTCCCAGCCTTTCGGACGGAGGCTCCACCACTTTTCTTCAGCCCCGAATCGGGCCTTGCGCGCAGCCAAAATCGAGTTAACCACACTCCGCCGATCGCGGACGAGATGCACAACGAACAAAGATGTATGTTGCAGTACTACGTCAAGTACCATTGCAGGCAGAACACTCTTGTACACCACGGGCTTGCCAAACACGCCAGCAATGCCGCAGAGTTCCCTCTCAAGAGACAATAGGCGCGTTGGTATCATTTTCCGATCACACTCTTCGTGGTTGTTGCCTGCAAACGGCATGTGTCGCGCCCAGAAATAGCCGAACTCGTGCGGCTCAAAAACCCTGCGTGTCACACCGTGCGCGCTAGAAAGACTAGACAACTCCGACATCTCGTTCCGGATCAGCCGCGATTGTAGCCATGCACCTGTTAGAGGCGCTCCAAAAAAACGAGCCATGAGGTTAGATATGTAACCAAACTCATGCCGAGACGCCAACAGTTGACTGAGATACGTCGTGCCACTCCGGGGTGCACCGACAATAAGAAGCGAGACGCGCTCGCGAGGCTCTACGTTCGAGGCAATGTATTGTTCCAGTTCAGCGAGCGATCCGTTAAGGATATCGAGCACAGCCTCGTCCGTTCGATTGCGCTTTAGTTCCGGCACACGCTCTGAATGGTCCATCGAACTTGTATGGCGAAAGTCCACGTTCATTTCAATCCGTACGGTGTGGAGGCGTGGTGACAGCGGATTGGCCGAATGGGACTAGATAGAAGAATGGATAGTCTGTCGTGGTAATGTTGTCATCTCTGAGGCCTGTAGAGCTGGGCCATTGTCTGCAGTTCACATGGTAAAGATAGACGAAGTCTTTCGCACCCCACCGCGACTTGAAGTGATACACGCCCTCTTGGCGACGCCATGTTCCACCCCAATTCCATTTGCGAGCTTGGCGCTCCAGGATCGCATCGGTCATCGCACGGAGGATGAGTACATTCAGTGGCTGATTGGATCGATGCTGTTCGGCAATGACGGGAGTGAAGTACTCGACGGTGTCTTTGAAGTAAAAGACCAGTAGCGCTGCGGCAACCTGCTTATCCGCGAGGGCAACATAGATTTGGTAGTCCTTCTCAGATTCGAACGAGCCCATGATGGCTTCAAAGACATGCCACGGCTTGGCAAGTCCGCCGATCAACGACATGTTGTCGACGTGAAGATCCCAAAGCGAACGCATAGCACGTTCTGAACACGTCCGCACGACTTCGAATCCACCCTTGAGTCCTTTACGGACTAGGTTCCTGGTCTTCGAGTGGCACTGTTCTATGAGTCGCGCCTCGGCGTCCTGAGCGCATGTTGCCTCTGGAAGCGCGCTTATCTGGCCAATACGATCGTCAAACATGTTTGCCCGATATGCGGAAGGGCTTCTACCATCTGTCCTGATTGGAGAGTCGATGACTGTGGAGCTGAAGGCGTTGATCGAGTCGCAGTAGCTGTCAAAGGCCTGGGACAGCGCACTACGCACGGCCGGTGTCTCCGTCGGTGACACTACCGCGCCGCCGTGGCTTCCGAAGAACGGCAGCGAGTTGACCACAGGCCCAAGCGGACCGCCTCGGACAAACGCGGGAAGCGCGCCGACAAGACGACCATTGCGTGTAGCTACGAGATGGCACGGGGATGCCTGCGTCCCAAGAGTGGTCTGCAGGAAGTGCAGGTAGCGGCGCGAATGGTTGAACATCGCGTCTGGTGCCGAAGCAAGTAGATCGTCATACGCGCCCTCATCAGAATTGAACCATTCGCGAACGATCAGGTCGCCGTTGCTCATCGAAGTACCCTCAATGCATGGCAAACACGATCTAACTCAGGATCTGTCAACGCGGGATAGCACGGGAGGGAGACAGTGGTCTCGAGGAGTCGCATCGCGATCGGGTACCTGGAGTCATCCTCGCCGCGCGACCGATGGAGTAGTGCATCGACCCCCCGTCGGACACAAACCCCATGCCTGTTGAAGTGGGCCTCAAGCGCAGTGAATCCACGCCCGCTACGAAAAGTGTAGCGGAAGATGCAATTGGAGCGATCGGCTGGCAGTGTCGTTTCAGGAATCCCGACTAGCGCCTCGTCATAGCGCTTGGCAATCGCGCGTCGGCGATCAAGCATCGTGGCCAGTCTTTGAAGTTGACTCAGACCAAGTGCAGCCTGGAGGTCGGACATCGGAGCGAAGACGCTTGGCGAGGGATGCTGGGAGGGTGATGTCAGGGCTCGTGCCCTATCGAGAAGCCTCGGATGCGCGGACACGACCATTCCGCCCTCGCCGGTGGTCAGCATCTTCGTGGCGTGGAACGAAAGGACTGCAAGGTCGCCACGTGAGCCAGCCTTTCTGCCATGACTCTCCATTCCGACTGCTTGGCATGCATCCTCTATGACCGGATGGCCGAGTGTCCTGAGGCCCTCTATGTCGCAGGAATTGCCGAAGAGATGCACGGCGATCACTGCGCGAGTACGGGACGACAGCGCCGAACGAGCAGTAGAGACTGTCAGAAGCCCAAGCTCGTCAACATCTGCGAAGGCGGGTGCGGCACCCGTGGCTGCGATTGCATCCACCACATTTCTGCAGACGTAGGTGGGAAGCACAACCTCATCGCCTGCGCCTACGCCGAGCGTACGTAACGCGAGAAGCAAGGCGGCCGTTCCGCTTGATTGGCATACTCCATCGATCGCGCAACACTCAGCGGAGACCGCCCTCTCAAATATCCGCGTTGTAGTGCCCAGCGCGATCATGTGGGAACGCAAGACCGTTCCCACAGCTTGCACATCAGAGTCATGTATCCATGGCTTCGAGTGCGGGATCAGATCGCCGATCACAACACCTCCCGCATCCAACACTCGCAGTTCAGCAGCGACCAGATAAGTAGGCGGCGACTCCTCTCGCCGCACAGATGTTCCTCAATGAGCGGGACGACTGCATTGCGGTCGAGCACGGAGTAGATAGCCGCGTCACCATCCACGAGGCGGCGCCGCACGAAATCGATGCTCTCGCCGCGGAACCAGCTCGCGTCGGGTGACGAGAAGCCCTGCTTCTCGGCTTCCACGGTCTCGGTAGAGATGTGCCTGGCCATCACGTCGCGCAGTATCTGCTTCCCGTCGCGGGTCTTCTGGAAGTAGGTGGTCTGCTTGTCACTTGGGTCGTTCTCGTTGATCCGCAGCACTTCAGCCAGGTTGTTCAGCTTCATGCCTACGGGGCAGCGCATGGCAAAGTCGACTAGGTCATTGTCCATGAACGGCACGCGGCTCTCAAGGCCGTGCGCCATCGAGAGCTTGTCCTCGACCACGAAGAGCCCGTGCAGGAAGGTCTTGGCCTCGAGGTACAGGGAGTGGTTGATGTAGTCCTCTGGACGCTGCAGTTCGTTGTCATGTGTGGCGAACACGTCTCGGAAGATGTCCCGTGTCCACACATGGCTCACTTCGCCCCACACTGGCGCGAACATGGCCTTCAGGATGCGGTTGTCGACCAGTCGCTGCCAGTACAGGTAGTACTGGTCGATGTACTGCTCGAAGTTCTGGCAGTTGGCGGCCCGGTAGTAGCGCCACGGGTAGCCGCCGAAGAGCTCGTCGCCGCCGCTGCCCGACAGCACCACCTTCACGAACTTGCTCGTGAGCTTCGCCGCGTAGTAGTTGGGGTAGCTCTGCCCCACGCGCGGCTCCTCGAGGTGCCGCGCCACCGCAGGCAGCGACCGTTCCATGTCGCCGGCCTTGAGCACCATTTCGTAGTGCTCGGTCTTGAACCTGGCGGACATGGCCTCGGCCTTGGCGCGCTCGTCGAAGGCGAGCTCGATGCCTGAGGCGGAACTGAGGTCGAACCCGCAGGTGAATGTCTTGAGGTTCGGGAAGCTCTGGGCGGCGATCGCCGTGATCGAGCCCGAATCCATGCCGCCCGAAAGGTAGGCACCGAGTTCCACATCACTCACGAGCTGGCGGTTCACCGCCTGCCTGAAGAGCCGGTCGAGTTCCTCGATGTACTCCTCGCGGCGAAGGGGCTTCTCGGGCTCGCGGAAGCGGTAGTCCCAGTAGCGGTGCAGGGTGGGGCGGGCGCCTTCTTCGGCGCGGAGCGTCAGGAAGTGACCCGCGGGCAGGATGCGGATGTCCTGGAGCAGCGTCTGGTCCGTGAAGATGTTCTGGAAGGTGAAGTACTCGAGCAGCGCGGGTTTGTTGAGCACGCGGCGGAAGCCGGGCTGCGCGGTGATCGCCTTCTGTTCGGATCCGAACGCGAACGTGCCTGACTGGTCGCTGTAGTAGATGGGCTTGATGCCGTAGCGATCGCGCGCGAGCAGCAGCCCGCGTTCCTTGCGGTCCCACAGCGCGAGCGCGAACATGCCGTTGAACTTGAGCAGGGCATCTGTGCCCCAGCGGGCGAGCGCGTAGAGGACCACCTCGCTGTCGGTCTGGCTACGGAACCACACGCCAGCGGCCTCAAGTTCCGCGCGCAGTTCGCGATAGTTGTAGATCTCGCCGTTGTAACTGAGCACCCAGCGGTGGTCGGCGCTCACCATGGGCTGGTGGCCGGCAGGGCTGAGGTCAATGATGGCCAGGCGGCGGTGGCCGAGCCCCACGTTGCCCTCAATCCAGTGGCCTTCGCCGTCGTGCCCGCGGTGCGCGATCGCATCCGTCATGCGCTTGAGCACGACCGGCGACACCGGTTCGCCGTCAAGGTGGATGACGCCAGTCACCCCACACATGGGTTCAGCCG